>ERZ777003.1039-NODE-1039-length-46568-cov-11.206394_pt1 | contig 46568 bp, 43 predicted proteins | sample MGYA00374956_ERZ777003 | MGnify/ENA primary metagenome ERZ777003 (study PRJEB29302, sample SAMN06268252) | bioreactor metagenome | isolation source: Joint BioEnergy Institute, California, USA | place: USA:Joint BioEnergy Institute, California, USA | collected... | reverse complement strand
GCTGCCTGCTGCCTGCCGTTCTTGTTGCATCGCCCCGATCGGCATAGGATTATGAGCCGTCATGGCCACTCAGCCGCGGATATTGCCGAATCTTCCCCGCCTGGGGATGCGGGCGGAGCGCGAGGCGCTGCCCTATGAGCCGGTCTGCGCCATCTTCCGGCGATACCTCCATGGCCAGAAGCTCAAGTTCACCCCCGAGCGGGCCATGATCCTCGATGCCGTCCTCCGTATGGAGGGCCTGTTCGAAGCCGAGCAGCTCGTCGATGACCTCAAACAGCTCGGCCACCGCGCCAGCCGGGCGACCGTCTACCGCACGCTCGCCCACCTGCAGGATGCCGGCATCCTCAAGCAGGTCTTCTTCGACAACAAGCAGAGCTACTACGAAGTGATCGTCGGCGGCGAGCCGCGCGATTACCTGATCTGCGTCGAAACCGGCAGGGTGATCGAGTTCCGCAGCGAAAAGCTCCGCAAGCTCCGCGACGAAATCTGCGCCGAGCACGGCTTTGAGTCCGTCGGCCACCAGTTCCACATCTTCGGCGTCAGCCCCGAAGGGCGCCAGGCGCGGAAGAAATAGGAGGGGTGCCATCGGTCACTTGTCACCGGTCCCTCGCCGCAACTCGGGGCCGGGTATCGACTGCCCATTGACGCCGAGGTTATCCCACTGCCGACCGTTTACCGCCTACTGCCCACTGCCTGCTGCCCACCGCCTATACCTGAATAGCTGCCCCCCCGATCCCGAATCGCACATCCATGCTGATTTACACGTTGTGCCCGTTTGCCTGCGTATGATATGACGAATAGACGCAGTTGCAGCAACCTTGTTTCCGAGGTTCAGAAAGGGCATCCCTATGAGTTCCGCCGGTCGCGTGCTCGTCGTTGAAGATAATGAGAGCGAGCGCCGCGCTTTGACACATCTTCTCAAGTCCGAGGGCCTGACTGTCTTCGGCGCCGAAAGTGCCGACAAGGCCCTGGGTTACATCGACGAGAACATCGATGTGGTGCTCAGCGATTTCCAGATGGGGGACGTCAGCGGGCTGGATCTGCTGCATCTCTGGAAAAAACGGCGTCCTGAGACGCAGTTTATCCTCCTGACAGGCCACAGCAGCGTCCATACGGCTGTCGAGGCCATCAAGTCCGGGGCGTACGACTACATCACCAAGCCGGTCATCCCCGACGAGCTGAAGCTCCTGATCCGCCGGGCGATTGACTCGATGCGCAAGGACCAGGAGATCGAGTCCCTGCGGCGGCGGCTGGACGATCGGTTCGGCCTGGACCAGATCGTCGGGCAGTCCAAGCAGATGCAGGACGTGTTCGCCAAGATCCGCCGGGCAGCGCCGGTCGATTCGACCGTGCTCATCCTTGGCGAAAGCGGCACGGGCAAGGAACTGGTAGCCCAGGCCCTGCACCACAACTCCCCGCGCAAGAAGGGGCCGTTTGTGGCGGTCAACTGTGCTGCCGTGCCGGCGACGCTGGTCGAAAGCGAGCTGTTCGGCCATGTGAAAGGAGCCTTCACCGGCGCGACAGACCGCCGCTTGGGCCGATTTGAGCAAGCCGACGGCGGGACCCTGTTCATCGACGAGATCGGCGACTTCGAGCTCGGCTTGCAAGCCAAGCTCCTGCGGGTACTTGAGACGCTCACCGTCACGCCGGTCGGCGGGGCGGAAGACCGCAAGGTCGATGTGCGCGTCCTGGCTGCCACCAGCCGCGACATCCACAAGATGGTGGCTGAGGGCACCTTCCGCGAGGATCTGTACTATCGCCTGAACGTCGTCACGATCACGCTGCCGCCGCTGCGCGAGCGGCCGGACGACATCCCGATCCTGATCGATCACTTTATGAAGGAGATCGCCGAGCAGAAGCACACGCCAGCCAAGCGCATCGCGCCGGAAGTGGTCCGCCGGCTGATGGCCTACCGCTGGCCAGGCAACGTCCGCGAGCTCCGCAATACTTTGGAAAGCATGATGGTCCTGGCTGAGGGCGAAACTCTGACTGAGAAGGACCTGCCCGAGCGGATCATCAGTTCCCCAGCCTCAGCCCCGGCGAAGGTCGAGGAGATCCCCTCCGGCCTCACCATGGACGAGCTCGAGCGGCTGGCGATTACCAAGGCCCTGGACCAGTGCAACGGCAACCGCACGCACGCCGCTGGGCGCCTGGGCATCAGCGTCCGCACCCTCCAGCGGAAGCTCCGCCAGTACGAGCAGGAGGGGTATCACCTGGTCACCCAGCCCGACAACACCAGCGACGTTTTGACGGAGGCGTGACACCCTGCCTAACGGACCCGTCAACTTGTCGTATCCCGCTCGATGCTGTCGAGCAACAGCCTGATATGACGATTCCGCCAGCCGGCGTGAGGGGCGAATTCTCCGCCCTCCACGCCGGCCGGTGTTTTCCTGACGGTTTGGTATCGACTTTGCCTCATGAATAGCCGGTTCGTGAGTCAAATAGCCATAACCTCAAGGAAGAAGGGATCTTACAATGTCCATCAGCATGGAGAAGTTCGCGTCACACGGTCATTTCGCCACCTATGACCCCTTTGGTCGCTCGGATCGTGGTACGACGATTTTCCAGCTCCAGTGCCGAAGCTGCGGCTATGAAGCCGACAACGCCGTCTCGGCACCCAGCTTCTGCCCCAAGTGCCACAGCGAAGCCTGGGAGCGGTTCGTCCGGCCTGGCAGCATCCTGGAGAATGCTGCGAGATACTGATTACAGACACGGCTGGCTAAGTATCACGAGCCTGAGAAACAGACAGACAATTCAAGCCGGCGCCTCGCTGAGGCGATGCGCCGGTCGGTAGATCGGGCCGGATTTTACGTCCGGCCTTTTTCGTGGGATATTGGCGGCCATGATCGAGTGGTTGAAGTCGTTGGTGAAATCCCGCCCGCGGAAGGATCCTTTGGGCGAGCGGGGGGAGAATGTGGCAGCCCGTTTCCTTCAGCGTGCCGGCTACAAGATCCTCGGCCGCAACTATCGAACGCCGGTGGGGGAGATCGACATCATCGCCCGCGACGGCAAGACGCTCGTCTTCGTCGAAGTGAAAACCCGAGCCACCGACGAACCCCGCCCCGAAGATCAGATCACCGCCGAGAAGCAGCACCAGATCACCAAGGCGGCCAAGTTCTACATGTCCCGCTTCGGCACGCCCCGGCCGCCGGCTAGGATCGATGTCATCGCCATCGTCTGGCCGCCTCGCTGCGAACCAATCGTCCGCCACACGCAAAGCGCCTTTGAGGCGACGTTCTAGGCCAAGTGGCGACCGCGAAGGTCGCGAAGGGGGAGCGCAAAGATCGCGGGGATCCCAAGGATCGCAAAGGGGGGCCGGGCGACGGCCACACTTTTCCCAGTGGCACGGGGCGTCCCGCACGTGCAAGCCTCATACAGGAATGCACGTGCGGGACGCCCGTGCCATAGACGGATGGCGGGAATACGAAACGACGTCGTTCCTGCCCCCTTCGTCGCTTCGTTGCTATCGCCTACTTCTTGATCCCCAGATCTTCCGTCGTGAAGAGGGCTTCAAAGGTATAGCCAGCCGCCTGGATGTTCTCCCGGGCGCCTTCCTGGCGGTCGATGACGGCGACGATCTTTTCGACCTCGATGCCGAGCTCGCGGAGCGTGTTGGCGGCTTCGATGACCTGGCCGCCGGTGGTGAGGACGTCTTCGACGATCATGACCACATCGCCGGGCTCATAGACGCCTTCGACCTGCTTGTTCGTACCGTATTCCTTCTTCTGGTTGCGGATGAAGAGGCACGGAATGCCCGTGGTCATGCTCGTAGCCGCCGCCAGCGGCACGGCGCCCAGTTCGGCGCCCGCGATGCGCTTCGTGCGCGGCGTGACGTGCTGAGCAAACATCTGCCCCAGCGCCGCCAGCACGTCGCCCTGCGTCTCAAAACGGTACTTATCGAGGTAGTAATTGCTCTTGCGGCCGCTGCGGAGCGTGAACTCCCCGCGCAGCAGGGCGACTTCGGCAATACGCTTGGCCAGTTGCTCTCGGGTCATGGGGGGAAATATGGCAACTCACGAGCCAAGCGTCAAATGAGGATGGCGGATTTCGGACTGGGCAGTGGCCGATGGTGCATGATGCATGGTGCATGAGCTTGTGGCGATCAACCCCCTTCGTCGCTCAGCCCATTCCGCAATCGGCAATCGAGCTCACCCAATCGCCGTTTTCTTCTTCTTCCCCGACAGATAGCTTTCCATGATGCAGTTGGCCAGTTCGCCGCTGGAGGTATAGAACGCCACGCCCTTGGTCAGGCGCGTGAGCTGGTCGACAAAGCCGACCCAGTCCATGCCCCAGTAATCCTCGATCAGCGCGAACGTGGCGATCCGGCAACCTTCGCGCATGGCCAGCACGGCTTCCTTCAGGGTTGCGACCGTGCTGCGGGGATCGGGGGGATACAGCAGATGGACCATATCGCCTTCGATATGCGCTGTCGGCTGGCCGTCGGTGATGATGAAGATTTGCTTGTTCTCGCTGCCGCGCTGGCGGAGGATGCGCCGCGCGATCTGCAAGCCCATGTGCAGGTTGGTGAAGTGCTGCGGGGCGCGGTCGAGCTGCGCGATCGGCACGCGCAGACGCACCTGGTAGTCATAGATCGTCACCGGCTTGGGCATCGCCAGCGGCAGCAGGGCTTCGTGGATGCGATTGGCGCCGGAATAGAAACCGACAAAGTCCAGCGTGTCCTGCGGGAAACGCGTGCGGACCAGCGCCTGCATCGCCATGGCGACGCGCTTGGCGGAGTGAAACCGCCCGTAGCGCATCATCGACCCGCTCATGTCCAGCAGGACGACGGTCGAGCAGCTTGTCATGCCTTCATGCAGGTGAAGCTCGAAATCGCGCTCCTCGAACCGGATGCGCGTCGGCTGCCGCCCGCCGCTTGCGTCCTGCCGCGCGGGCAAGCCCGTGCGAGCCAGGGCGTTGTGCAAGGTTTGATGCAGGTCGAGCTCGGAGACGGGATCGCCGTACTGGTACGGCTTGGTGCCGTCCATGCGTTCGCCGCCCGTGCCGGGGGTGATCTTTTCATGGCCGTCGCGCTGGCCCTGACGGAGATTGGCGAAAACCTCCATCAACGCCCGCTGCTGCATGCGCGTGATGGCTTTGGGGGTGAGGTGGAGCTTGCCCTTGCCGTCCTTGTCCAGCAGGCCCTGGTCAATGAGCTGCTGGAGGAGCTGTTGCTGGGCTTCGCTGTCGGGGTTGTTCATCATCTGCTCGATGGCTTTGAGCGCCTGCTCGCCATACTGCAGGATGAAATCCATGAGCTGGTCCATCCCGAACAGCTTGTCGGGCGTGGGAAACTCCTGGCCGTCGAACTCGCCATAGAAGTACTTCATGACGCTGGGATTGTAGCGCCGCAATCAGCAAACGTCCCGGAAAATCGCCCGATCAGGCCGCTTTCAAAGCCGATCCGCAGGATCCTGCGGCCAGGTGATGACTGGAGGGCTTGGGAAGGACCGGAGGATTGGAACCGCAGATGAACGCGGATGAACGCAGAGGGGGCTGAGGAATGACGAATGATGCGTGAAGCGGACAACTCTCTGGCTGATTGGGCGACGCATTCGCCGCCGCGGATTCGTGAAAGGGGCAGTGTTTGCGACGCTGGTGTCCCCGGCGCTGGCCATGGTTGTGGTGGGGCTGCACTTCTTGCGAGGCGTGCAGACCACCATTCGCTGCCTGCCGCCAGCCGCCTGCTGCCCGCTGCAGCCTAGCTCATACCATCCCAGCGTTCGGGCTCTTCGAGCTCGTCGATTTCGCGCATGCGGTCGGACCAGGTGACGGGGTCATTGTCGGGGTCAACGCGGCGGGCGGTTCGGGTTTCGGGGGGCTGGGGGATGCTGAGCATCAGCGGTTCGAACCGAACCGGGGACGACGGATGGGAAACTTCGCGCTGCATACCACCTCCGGTGCCAGGACAATGGCCCGAATCCGTGGGCGCGGCAAATGGAATTCCAATTTTGGCGAACCGCGCCGACCTGTCGGGATGTGCAGCCCAGCGAGGCTGGCAAAACTGCACGGCCTGTGACAGGCCTTACGCGATTCACAAGCACAACTTGCGCCAGTTCGCCGGCCGGGGCAAATTCCCGCCAACTCCGCGCCAGCGGGCTCAGAAGTAGGGGTACATCGGGTAGGTGTACCCCGGCGCCCAGAAGGGGTCGGCGCCGTAGTAGGCGTAGTAGACGCTCCAGTCCGGCTGATCGGTGACCTCCGGGTCATAGGGTGGCGAGCCGGCGACGTGCTCGCGCGTGCGGTCGATCTGCACAGCCTCGGGGGTGATCTTCTGGATCACATCGACCGGGATCAGCACCTTCGTTCGGCCGATGCCGAGAAATCCGCCCGATGCGACCTGCAGGAAACGCACTTTCTTCTCCTGGTCGTCGATCATCAGATCGTCGACATGGCCGATCTGCTCGCCGCTGGCATCGATTACCTTCCGACCACGAACATCCTCCTCAGGATGCGACAGCGTCAGTGCAGTGTCGCTCAAACGCAGGAGAGTGGGTTGGGACATGGTCTGCCTCCTCTGTTGAGTTCGCCTCTGCATCATCGCGCAGGGCAGGGCAGCGGGGCAACAATGAATTGTAGGCGGGGGAGGGGGATAAGGCGACGAAGGGTTGGGGGAGAGACGAAGAGACGAAGAGACGAAGCGGGGGCCGCTCTGGCGGAACAGGGCGGGCGATTGCGCTACGCGTTGGGTGCGGGGAGAGGCGATTGTCCGGAGCGGCGATCGGGATGGAACAGGTGCAGTGCTGTCCACATGATCACACCGATGATGACGAGGATCGCACTGACAACCATGCTGAAACTCAACGGCGGCAGGAAGGTGAGCGTGCCTGTGCCGGTGCCGACGACAGCCGGTTCGGTGCGGAGCATCTCGAGGATGAAGCGCGAGATGCCTTCGAGCACCAGCATCAACCCAAAGACGCTGCCCGGAACAGGCGACAGGCTGAAGTATGTCACCATGATCCCCGCCAGCAGCAGCGACGTGACGGTGCTGTAGAGCTGGGCGGGATGCGTGGGCGCCGAAAGGTGCCCCTTGGCGGCCTGGGCGAAGCGCGGGTTCACGGGCAGTTGCTCGCGCGGCACGAGCGTCCGACTGCCGTCTTCCAGCGGGATCATCAGCTCGGCAGGCGGCGGGGCGGGCAGGCGGCCCTGGGCGTAGTGATCGACGTAGGCTGGCGAACCGTAGGGATAGCTCACTGTCGGCACGCCCGGCGTGTAGCACACCTCGCCATAGCAGCAGCCGTTGAGGAAACACCCCACGCGTCCCAGGCCCAATCCCACCAGCACGCACGGCGCGACAATGTCCATCCCCCGCAAAAGCGGCACTTTCTTCCACCAACCATAGAGCATCACGATGGGTGTTGCGAAGATCAGCCCGCCGTAAAACGTCAGCCCGCCTTCGCGGATGTCGATAGCGGCGCCGAGGTTGGCCCAGAACGATCGGGCGGGATTGGTGTAGACGTCCCAGTTCTCCAGCACATGCGAGAGGCGCGCCCCAGCCACGCCCGCGATCAGCGCAACGATCCCCGCGTTGACGAACACTTCCGGATCCAGACCGACGCGGCGCGCCAGAAACCTGGCCAGCGCCGCAGCCAGCAGGAAGCCGATCACCAGCATCAGCCCGTAGCTGTAGATCGGCAGGTCAAGACCAGGAATGCGGAAGAGCTCTGGATACATGGATGGCTGATCTGCTCCGCGAAAGTTGATCGTCGTTTGTGGCGCGTCGCCGCATCGCGGCAAAACCGGATGCGACGCGTGTGTTAATCGCCCAGCCCGGTCTGATATTCCACGACCTCGGCAACGCCGTTCCTGTCATTGGCGATGACCACGCGCGACTTGTGCGTCCTGGCCTCCTCCGGGGTGGCGTGGATGAAGCTGAGGATGATGACTCGGTGACCGACGCGGGTCAGGCGCGCGGCTGCGCCATTGATGCCGATCGTCCCGCTGCCGCGTTCGCCGGGGATGATGTAGGTCTCGAAGCGGTTGCCGTTTTCGCAGTCGGCGATGAGGACTGCTTCGTTGACCAGCATACCGCTGGCTTCCAGCAGGACGGGGTCGATGGTGATCGACCCATGGTAGTTCACGTCCGTCATGGTGACGGTAGCGCGGTGGATCTTGGCTTTAAGCAGTTTCAGGAGCATGGGAACGGAACATTCTATGTCGAATCGGGGCAGATTACGAATGGCCGGCGAGGTTCGGCTTTCCGCAAGATAAAAACAGCGGAATTCTCGGGAACTTGCGAAAAAGCATCCCCGCCGTCACCTAGACGCAAAGCGCATACGGATTGACGCAAACGCATAAAACCCGGCAGCGGAACACGGAGTAAATTGCTCATGGCTAATAAGTACTAGCTAGCCACGAGGAGGCACGAGAAATGCGTTTAGTTGGCATAGGTGGTGCCGCTGTTTTGACGGCCCTGGTGGCGCTAAGCGCGCCGGCTTCGGGGGCGCTGATCGTCACCCAGGCGCAGGGCGATGGCTCGGCGTGGATCCATCCCGATCCCATCATCCGTACCGATGGCGGAAATCCGCCCAACTATTTCACCAGCGGAGAGTCGCTGAGCTCCGGCGGGACACTGGCTCAGACCTTCACGCCGACGGTCGATTTCATCCTGGACAAGATCGACGTGGCGTACACATCCAGCGCGGCGTCCACGATCGGCGTGCGCATCGCGGAGTCGGAGACGAGGCTGAACGACGCTGAGACGGCGTACGTCTACACGCGCGGGACCGTGCTCGTGGATCTGACGTTCGCCCTCGACGTTGCCACCGGCGGCACGAAGGTGCTGACGCTCGACTTCACCGGCAGTGATCAGGTTTCCCTGAAGCAGGGACAGCAATATGTGCTGGAGTTCTACGACCCGGGGCTTGGGTCGGTGAGTTTCGGTCTGCGTCGTCGCGGATCGGACCTTTATTCCGGCGGCATGCTGTTCAAGAACGGAACCAGCGTCAACAACCTGGACCCTCGCGACGCGCCCATTCAGATCTTCGAAGTCCCCGAACCGAGCGCCCTGGCTGGGCTTGGTTTGGCGGGTGTCGCAATGCTCGGTCGCCGTCGCGGTGCGTGACCGAGATGTACCGAGTCGTCTGGGCTGAGGCTGCAGGCAGCGTCGCCGCGGCGCAAGGCCCATCATGTTGTTCCACATTTCACCACAAGGAGACAGGCATGAACACGTCTAAGCTCGCCGTCGCCGCAGTGATCTCGCTGGGCATGACGGCGCCCGCCCTGGCCGCCACGATCGGCATCGACTTTGTCGGCGAGAATCCCGATCTCAAGGTGGCTCCCTCTGCCACGGCGGGCATCCCCGAGATCGCGCAGGCCAACTGGAATCCGCTGCAGGTCAGCAACAATGACGCCAATGGCCGCAACAACAGCGGTTCGCTGGTCACGATCGTCGACAGCGACGGCAATCCGGTTAACGGCATGACTGTCACCGTCACCCCCCTGGATGGCGGGCTGTGGCCGAAGGACGGCGCGGACTGGGGCTTCACGGGCAGCAACGCGGACCTTCAGAAGGGCCTCGTCTGGTCGAAATTCCGCATCACCATCACGGGTATTCCGTATGCGGAATATGACATCTATGCCTATGCTGGTGCGGATGGAAATGCCGGCGCCGGCAAGGTGAGCATCAGCGTCGCCGAGGATGCCGAGGGCTCCGTCGACGCCGACAGCACGAAGTACTACCGCGTGGCCTGGCTGGCCGGTCAGTTCGTCCGCAGCGACGCCGCGACGCTGGATGACGCCATTGCCGAGTCGGGCAACTACGTCGTCTTCAGCGGCAACACAGCCAAGGACGTCTGGATCGACTGGGACGGCACGGTCTACGGCGCATGGACAGGCGCCACAGCCATTCAGATCGTCCCTGTTCCCGAACCGAGCGCCCTGGCTGGGCTCGCTCTGGCGGGCGTGGCGCTGTGCGCACGCCGCCGCCGGATTGCGTGAACGAGGATTGTGGAATCTCGAGGATCAGAGGCCGGAGGCAGCGCCACCGTGGCCGCTGCTCCGGCCTGCTGATCCGTCTTTCACCAGAGGGAGTCAGGTATGAACTTCGCAAAACTCGCCGTCGTCGCAGCGGTCTCGCTGGGCGTAGCCGGGCCGGCGCTTGCCGGCGGATTCGGCATCGACTTTGTCGGTGAAGACCCCAACAACAAGGTCGATACAACGGACAAGGCCGGCATTCCCGAGGTCGCGCAGGCCAACTGGAATGCACTGCAGGTCAGCAGAGACGATCCCAACGGCCGCAACAACAGCGGCGTGCTGATCTCGGTCGTCGACCAGGACGGCAATGCCGTCGACGGCGTGACCGTCACCGTCAAGGCCGAGCAGGGGAAGGTGTGGCCGAAGAATGGGGCTTCCTGGGGCTTCAGCGGCGCCAATGCCAAGCTTCAGCAGGGCTTCATCTGGCCGCAGTTCCGTATCACCGTCAACGACATCCCGTACGACAAGTACGACGTCTACGTCTATGCCGGCGCGGGTGACAACGCCGGCGGCGGCAAGGTGACGATCAGCGTCGCCAACAACGCCGAAGGCGCGGTCGATGCCAACAGCACGAAGTTCTACCGGCTGACGTGGCTGGACGGGCGCTTCGTCCGCAGCGACGCCACGACGATCGAAGATGCCAAGAGCAAGAATGGCAACTACATCGTCTTCACGGGCAACACCGCGAAGGACATCGCGATCGACTGGGACGGCACGGTCGATGCCGCCTGGACCGGCTGCTCCGCGATCCAGATCGTCGAAGTGAAGGACTGATCCCATCAGACGTTCTCCATCCCTCCCCTGGGCCCGGACCGGGGGAGGGATGTGTTCCAACCTTTCCCCTGCGGTCGCCGGTGTTCTTTGGCGACCTCCCAATTCAGCCGGAGAAGCGAACCATGCATTGGAAAAGCCTGCTTTGTGCCTCGATGGCTGTGTGCCTGCTGCCGATGGCAGCCCCGGCCGAGGAAAAACCCAAAATGAACGAGGAATACCTGGAGTTCAATTACGGTCTGGACACCGGCGGCGAGGAGTGGGTGCAGTCGATCCGCGTGCTTAGCCCCGAGCTGCGCTCGGATGTCAGCGGCGACGTGGTCGTGAAGTTCAAGGCGCCGGGCATGAAGTATGCCAAGGCGATGTGCTGGCGCCAGCCGACGGAAGAAAACCCCAGCGAGTGGGGGCATGATGTCAATCTCACGCCCGGCGGGCTGGAGCTGGCGAAAGACGGATCGGGTGAGTTTGTCTTCCCAGCCGATCAGTTTCCGTATGGCCCGACGACGATCCGCATCCTCGCCAACAACGGCAAGGGCCTGCGCGACATCTTCGAGTTGCAGCTCTACAACACCGGCGGCGTGAAGTGGAATCTGGGCATTCCCAAGACCGATCCCCCGGCAGCCAAGGGGATGAAACTGGTCTTTGCCGACGATTTCGACGGACCGCTGTCGATCTCCAACGACGGGCGCGGCGCCCGCTACAACGCGCACAAGCCGCGCTTTGGCGACTTCAGTGGCTGGCCGTTCCGCGATGTCGACTGGGCGCCGGCTCCGCCGTTCGAGCAGCGCGACACGTTCCTGCGCATCAAGGCGCGCAAGCCGGAGGGCACCGACGGCGGCACGGGGCTGATCGCCACCGTCAACATGGATGGCGAAGGCTTCTGGGCCAAGCCGCCGGCGTACCTCGAAGCCCGCTTCATCGCACAGTCGGCGCCGGGCACCTGGCCGGCCTTCTGGACGATCACGCGTCTCGACAAGGGTACGCCGGGCGATGAGCTGGACATCTGCGAGCTGTACGGCGGTGTCGGTAAGGGCAATCCCAACCACCCGGGCTACTCGATCGTCAGCCACTTCTGGGGCCAGACCAACCCCGACGGCTCGAAGAAGCAGGGCTACAACGCCCGGCCGCTGATCATGGAGCTGGGCGGCAAGAGCTACTGGTCGACCACGTTCCACAAGTATGCCGTGCTGATCGGCGAGAAGGAGACGGTCTACTACTTCGATGACATCGAGGTACTGCGGCATCCGACCAACGAGGAGTCGCTGCGGCCTCACTGCATCCTGCTGAACTACGCGATCGGCGGGATCAGCCGCTGGCCGATCGACCTCGAGCGCTACGGCAACGGCACGGACATGTACGTCGACTACATCCGCGTCTACCAGGCGGATGAGGAGATCGTGACGAAAGAGTGGCCGTGATCGCGTGTCGCAACGAAACCGCGAAGTAAGGCCATCCGATCGTGGCACGGGCTACCAGCCCGTGCCTTCTTTTTTGTCTGAGACCCCGTTCAGCGCGAAGCTCCAAGTTCCAAGGACCAAGTTCCAAGTAAGTTCCAAACGAGTAAAGAAGAAGGGACCAAACAGGTCGCCGTGCGCCGTTATCCATCCGCGTTCGGCGGCCCCTGGGACTTTTAACGTGGAAGTTTGAAGCTTCTTTGGAGCCTGGTCCTTGGAACTTGCGGAGCCATCGCAAGGTCCGCCTTGGCGAACCGCTCTTACGGGAAAACAAAAAGGCACGGGCCGATGGCCCGTGCCATAGAGGAATGATCGTCTCTCGAAGGATCAGCCTTCAGCGCCGCCGAGTTCCCGGGTCTGGAACGACCACATCCCGGCGCACAGGGCGAAGAAGACATAGGCCGCCGCGTACAGCGTCGCGGTGGCTGCGTAGGTCCACAGCTCGCTGGTCGTCACGGCATTGATCTCGTTAGCAAACCGCGTCCCTGCGAGGGCGATCGTGCTGTAGACCGTCTTCTGCCGCAGGTCGAACGTTTCGAGATACGGCAGGATCAGGCTCATCACATACGCCAGCCCGCGAACGAACGGCCCGCTGTCGTGCAGCGGCGAGCCGGGGCTGTCCATGGGGAACAGGAATCGCGTCAGGTTTCCGGCGACATACACCAAAATCACCACCGGCAGGTTCACCACCAGCGACAGACGCGTCGAGATCGCCACACCGATCGCCGCCAGTACCGACACCTGCAGCCAGCGCAGGAACAGCTCCGGCAGCAATCCGGCGATGTGCATCAGACGCGTATCCAGCAGCCGGGTGCGTTCGGCGTCGTCGATCGAGTTGGCACGCATCATGTAGTCGCCCGGGATGCGCCACCATGTCGCCAGGATCAGGATGGCTCCCAGGATCGCCATCGCCAGCAGGGCGGCGGTGATGATGCCCAGGTACTTGCCCACCAGCACTTCCCACTTCTGCACGGGCTTGCTCATGAGCGTGAGCATCGTGCGGTCTTCGATCTCTTCGTAGATCGACTTACTGGTGGCAAACAGCGTGGCGATGAGCACGAGGATCAGGATCAGGTCCAAGCCGACGGCTTTGAACATGATCGTGTCTTCGCCGAACGTGAAGAACGGCAACGCCATGAAGATGATCAATGTCGCTGCGCCGATCGCCAGCAGCAGCGAGTAGATCGGCTGGACGATCGATTCCTTGAACGTATGGCGGAGGATGACGAACGTTCGATACATGATTGGCTTGCCCGATATGCTCTAAACGTATGGCGGCAGGCACGTCGCCTGCTCCATCCTCATCCCTCGAAATCGTACACCTGGACGCGTTGCCAATGTGCCTTGTGGCGGCTGATGAACTCCAGGTGCTTCTCATGCGTCTGGTAGACGTCATGGGCCGCCCGGTCGTCCAGGACGACGCACAGGCCCACATCATACGAATTGTCCACAATCTCGCGCGGGGTCATCGCCGGACGGCCCGCCCATACGTGCCGGACGCCAGGGATCTGCGACAGCAAAGATCGGCAATCTTCCGCCAGCCGCTGGCGTTCGCCCTCGGGGGCGCCTTCCTTAAGCCAGAAGTAAACCAGATGGATAAACATGATCGGAATTGTCGTGGCTGGCCGGCGTAAAGGCAAACCCGCCGTTATTCCGCCACGCGCGACTCGCCCAACTGGCTGCGCATCGCCTGCGCCCGATCCATGAGCTGCTGGGGATCGGTCTGTTCCGGCGTCGCCTCGCTCAGCTCATAGTGCAGCGATCGGTGATCGGTCAGTCGGACGGGCAGCAGTTCGGCGAACAGGTCAAACGGCGGCCACTGCCACCAGGGCGCCACGACCCACGTATTCGTATCCAGCGACTGATACCCCTCCTTGCGGACCTGCACTTCATAGTTGCCGTACCACAGGAAATCCCGCGTCAGCGGCGTGCGGCCGACCTCCTGGCCGTTGAGGTAGACCAATGCGCCGGACGGCTCGCTGGTGATGGTCATCCGCCGCTCAACGCATCCCAGGCACAGCAACATGGCTACCAGGAGCAGGTATCTCATTGCGGGAAACTATAACCCGTCGAGCGCCCGCCCACCAGACCGTCAAAGCCGCCAGGGTCTTCGCGGCAGGCCTGCAATGCCTAGAATGCCAAGCGATGTTTCGGATGCTGCTGGCCATGTTCCTGGTGGGGGATGTCGTCTGGCTGTGGTGGGCTGACCGCCGCCTACGGCGCGTGCCGCGCGCGGGGATGTGGCGTGCGTTGTCGGCCGGCTTTGGCCTGTTCATGTTTGTGACAGTGGTGTGGTGGCTGGCGGCGCGGTTGAGGGGCCTTGCCGGGCCGCCGGCGGCGCTGGCCGCGTTGGCGATGATCTGGCATCTGGTGATCCTGCCCGTCGCGCTGGGGCTGCTGGCGGTGTGGGGATCGGGTTGGATCGTGGGGCAGATCCTGCGATGGCTGGCCAGCCTCGGCAGGCGATGGGAGCGATCCGCCGAGGGGGCGGAGGCTCCGGCAGGGGGGGATCCCGGCGGCCTTTCGCGCCGGCAGTTCATCGGCGCCTCGGTGGCCGCCATTCCACCGCTGATGGCGGTGGGAAGCACGGGGGCTGGGATGTACCAGCTTTCGACGTTCCGCGTGCGGCGGCTGGTCGTGCCCGTGCCATCGCTGCCGGCGGAGCTGGACGGGCTGACGATCGCCCATGTCTCCGACACGCATGTCGGCCGGTTCACCAACGGCCGCGTGCTGGAGAAGATCGCCCAGGCCACCAGCACGCTGAACGACGGTCAGCCGTGCGATCTGGTGGCCTTCACCGGGGATCTGATCGACTACACGCTCGAGGACATTCCCGCCGCGGTGGACATGGTGCGTCAGATGCGGTCGCGCTATGGCGTGTTCCTGGTGGAGGGCAATCACGACCTGTTCGACGGCTGGGAGCGGTTCGATGATGCCGTCTTGTCCGCCGGGCTGGACCTGCTGCTCAACCAGGCGCGGACGGTGACGATCCGTGGGAAGAAGGTGCAGATCATGGGCCTGGTGTGGGGCCCGCCGCAGCGCGTTCCCGGGCGGCGGTATTGGGTTGACGATCGCGTGATCGGTGAATCCCTCGCGCAGACGCTGACACAGCGGGATCCCGAGGCATTCCCAATCCTGCTGGCGCACTATCCCCATGCGCTGGACCACGGCGCGCAGGCTGGCATTCCGCTGACACTGGCCGGCCACTCACACGGCGGCCAGCTCATGCTGACGCCCAACGTCGGCCCCGGGCCGTTGATGTATCGTTACTGGTCGGGCCTGTATCGACTGCCCAACGGCTGTGCCGGCGTCGTCTCCAACGGCGTGGGCAACTGGTTCCCGCTGCGGATCAATGCGCCTGCTGAGCTCATCCACCTGACACTGACCGCCGCGCCGTCGTGACGGAACCTGCCGATCAGCCTGCGTCGTTTTTCCCCGATTGACCGGCTTTGCGGCGTCGGTACGATGATCCATCGACCACATGTGCGCGCAGTGCATGGATGCCATCGGCTGCCGCGCTTCATTCTCTCGGACGCCTCGCCCAAGGAGATCGAATGCACAAACCTCGATTGATCAGCATTCTGTTTGTCGCGCTGATGCTGCTTGCTGCGCCCTGGACCGGCGCGCAGGCCGTGCAGAACGTGCCAAAGGATGCGCTGCTGTTTGTTCGCGTCCGCAATATCCAGCAGGTCAGCCAGAAGATCGCCAACTACGCCCAGGAAACCGGGCTGATGATGTTCCAGCCGGCGCTTCGTGATCCGCTGGCTCAACTGCAGCGGAGCACCGGCATGCAGCAGGGCATGCGGCCGGATGGCGACTTCCTGTTCGTGATGCTGGACGCAGCGTCGACCGGCATCGATCAGGACCAGTCGATCTATATGGTGCTGCCGGTCAGCGATTACCAGGCCTTCCTGGGCAACTACGGCGACGTCAAGACGGAAGACGGCATCAGCGAACTCGAAGCCGGCCCGATGGGCCGCAGCTTCGCCGCGCAGTGGGGCGACTCTGCGGTGCTGGCGCCGTCGCGCGAAGCCATCGCCGCTCCGCCGCAGGAGCTGATCCAGCTCGTCGGCCTGTCGGCAAGGCTGTCCGATGACGCGGATATCTTCTTCTACGCCAATCTCGAGAAACTTGCCGAGATGGCTGTGCCGGCGCTGCAGGGCGGCCGCGAGGAGATCCTCGCCTCGCTTGGACGCCAACTGCAAGCCAGCGGCGAGCGCGGTCAGCGCTTCGCACCGGTCGCTCAGGCCGGGATGAAGGAGCTGCTGTCGCTGGCCGAGAAGTTCCTGACCGATGGCCGTGCCGCGGCGGCGAGCGTTCGCATCACCCCGGCTGGCATCTCCACCACGACGATCGCGGACTTCAAGCCGGACACCTACTTCGGCAACATGATGACGCGCCTCAAGGGCACCGATGACACGATGGTGCGCGGCCTGCCCGAGCGCGACTACCTGTTCTACGGCGGCATGAAGGTCGATCCGCAGGTGCTGAGGGCGATCTTTGAGGAGCTTTCCGCGGCGGTTCGCCAGGAGCTCAAGCAGATCGACGATGCCGACGCCCAGGCGCTGAATCGGTGGATTGAGTCGTCGCTCGCCTTCTACGGCGCGGCTGAGTCGCACAGCTTCGGCGCGTGGGGCTCGACCGCTCCGCTGGGCAGGGAGTCAATGTTCCAGAGCGTTGCCGTGTCCCACGGCGATGGCCAGGCGATGTTCCAGGCCTATCGCGACATCATCATCACGCAGTCGCAGATCACCAACATGTTTGCCGGGATGACCGGCCAGATGCAGACGATCGAGACGACGCCCAATGCCGTGACTGTCGGCGATGTCGGGTTTGACGCCTTCAAGGTCAACATCGAGTTCGACAGGAACTCCCCCGAGGGCATGCAGGCTCAGCGGGCGCTGAGCATGCTCTATGGCCCCCAGGGGCTGGGCGGGTACTTCGGCGCCGTCGACAACAAGCTGATCGTCGCTGCCAACGTGCCCCAGGAACGGCTGGCAGAGCTGATCGCTGCCGCCAAGGCCGACCGCAGCCTGGTCACGGACAAAGCTCATCTGCAGTCCGTCCTGGCGGAGCTGCCGCCTCAGCGGCTGATGGTGGTCTTCGTGCCCCTGGATCAGTGGGCCAAGACCGGGGCCCGCGTGGCGTCGCAGGCGTTTGGTCTGCCGATTAACCTGCAGGTTCCGCCGGAGCTGCCGCCGGTGGGCGTCAGCGTCTCGACCGAGGAGACCGCTTTGCGGGTGGATAGCCACATTCCGACAAAGCTGGTCCAGAGCCTCATCGCGGCTGGCATGCAGGCGATGGGCGGCGGTCCGGGCGGCCCCGACGAGGGACCGAACGCCGACTAACGGCGTGAAGGCGGATTTCAGGCGGCGTTTCCCGCCGCAAGAAACTGGATTTACGGAGCGAGGCGGTCAGGTTCTGGCCGCCTTGCTTTGCGCCTGCAGGTATCGCCTTTGCGTCGCCCTGACCCGCCGGGGATGGCGCATTGAAGATTGTGCCGGTTTCTCCTACACTCAAGTGTCTTCGAGCCGACCGGGCGACACGCAGCCATTTAATCTGCTAAGCCCTTCCCAGAGCATTGTTTGCGGAGTTGCACATGGCCGTAGCCAACGAAGTTGAGAATCGCCGGGCGAAGAGCGGGAAATCCCCCCAATCCGATGGGAAAGCCGAACGCGAACGCCTGCGCATGATGATGCTCATCCGGCGGTTCGAAGAACGCACCTATCAGGAATACACCAAGCCGGGGCAGAAGATCGGCGGTTTCTGCCATCTCTATTCCGGCCAGGAAGCCATCGCCGTCGGTATCGCCGCGCTGTTCGACAAGCAGCGCGATTACCTGATCAACGGCTATCGCTGCCATGGCCATTCGCTGGCGCTGGGGATGTCGCCGCGAGCGGCGATGGCGGAGCTCTTCGGCAAAGCCACCGGCTGTTCCAAGGGCAAGGGCGGCTCGATGCACCTGTTCAGCGCCGAGGACCATAACCTTGGCGGCCACGGCATCGTAGGGGGGCACATTCCGCTGGGCGTAGGTGTAGCATTTGCCCAGAAATACAAACGCACGGGGGGAGTCACGTTTTGCCTGTTCGGGGATGGGGCGATCAATCAGGGGACATTCAACGAAGCGCTGAATCTCGCCAGTTTGTACAAGGTGCCGTGCATTTTCATCGTCGAGAACAACGGTGTTGCCATGGGCACGCAGGTTGAGCGTGCCAGTGCCGAGCACGACTTGGCCCGGCGCGGCTGCGGGTTCAACATGCCGCACTACAACGTCGACGGCAATGACCTCGATACAGTGATCGCCGAGTTCGGCAAGGCCGTCGAGCGGGCCCGCAACGGCGAAGGCCCCAGCTATATCGTCGCCAATACCTATCGCTTCCGCGGTCACTCCATGTCCGATGCCATGAAGTACCGCACTAAGGAAGAAATGCAGCGGGCTCGCCAGCGCGATCCGATCAGCCTGTACGAAGTGGCCCTCCGCGAGCGCGGTCTGCTCACCGACGAGCAAGCCGATGCCATGGAAGAAGAAGTCAACAAGCTCATCGACGAAGCCATCCGCCAGGCCGATGCCGATCCGCATCCCGACATCGAAGACCGTTTCACGGATATCCTGGCTGAGCAGTATCCGCTGGAGAAGTGAGGAGTTGTCGTTGCCGCGGAGAGGCGTTGGACGCTCAGCTTCGATTTTACAGGTTTCAGCGACCGTTCAGGAGCTTGCACGAGTGGTGGTGCTCAGCGGCTTGAAAGTATCGAGTTGGTTCAGGAACGAAGAAATAAATGACATAGAGCCATCGCAGCCGCCGACGTGGTCGTGACTACTTCGCGTCCTCTGTGCGTCTCTGTGTCTCTGCGGTGAAACAGAACAAACGACTATGCCAGAAATCCAATTCCGACATGCCCTTCGCGCCGCCATGATCGAGGAGATGGAGCGCGACGAAAACGTCTTCCTCATGGGCGAGGAAGTGGCTGAGTACAACGGCGCCTACAAGGTGTCCGAGGGGATGCTCGACCGCTTCGGCCCGCAGCGCGTCATCGACACGCCCATCAGCGAAGCCGGCTTTGCCGGGCTGGGCATCGGCGCAGCCACCGTTGGCCTGCGGCCGATCATCGAATTCATGAGCTGGTCGTTCACGCTGGTCTGCCTCGATCAGCTCGTGAACAACGCAGCCAACATCCGCTACATGTCGGGTGGACAGTTCAAGGTCCCGATTGTCTTCCGCGGCGGCAATGGCATTGCCCACCAGCTTGCAGCCACGCACTCGCACCGCGTCGAGACGATCTATGCCCGCATCCCGGGACTGGTGGTGGTGTCACCCTCGACGCCGTACGACGCCAAGGGCCTGCTGAAGACCAGCATCCGCTGCGACGATCCGGTGATCTTCCTGGAGAGCGAAATGCTCCTGGGCGACAAGGGCGAGGTGCCCGACGAGGAATACACGCTGCCGCTGGGCAAGGCCCATGTCGAGCGCGAGGGCAGCGAGGTCACGATCATCAGCTACGGCAAGAGCATGGCCCGCTTCGCCCGGCCGGCGACGAAGGTGCTGGTCGAGGAGGAGGGGATCGATGTCGAGCTGATCGACCTGCGGACGCTGCGCCCGCTGGACCTGCCGACGATCGTCAACAGCGTGAAGAAGACCAATCGCTGCGTGATCGTCTCGGAGGACTACGGCTATTGCGGCATGGGTGGGGCGATCCTGGCGCAGCTCCAGAAGCCGTGCTTCGACTACCTCGACGCCCCGATCGAGAACATCCACAGCGACGAAATTCCCGTGCCGTTCAACCACTACATGGAACAGGCCATGATGCCGTCGGTCGAAAAGATCGTCGCGGCAGTGAAGGAAGTTACCTATCGGTAGCGGGCGGCACGCAGCGGGCGGCATGCAGCAAGTCGACTGCGGCTGCCTGCTGCCGGCTGCCTGCTGCCTGCTGAAGGAAAGCCATGCCCGTCGAAATCACCATGCCTCAGCTCTCGGACACGATGACCGAAGGAACGGTCGTCAAGTGGCTGAAAAACGAGGGCGACAAGATCAAGAGCGGCGACATCATTGCCGAAGTCGAGACCGACAAGGCAACGATGGAGATGGAATCGTTCGAAGCCGGCACGCTCGCCGTGCGCGTTGTTGCCGAAGGCGACCGCGTGCCCGTCGGCTCGCCGATCGCCGTCCTGGCGACAGGCAAGGAGTCAGCCGACGAGGTGAAGAAGAACTACAAGCCCGGCAAGGCGGCTGCCCCTGCGCCGCAGGCTGAAGCCCAGCCGGCTGAGGCCGCCGCACCGGCTGAACCGACGCATCGCGGCGATCAGTATGCGCCGGGCTCCGAGGGCCAGCATGGCGCTGAAGCCGCCGGCCAGCATCAGCCCGCCGCGACCGCCGTCGCCGCGCCTCCCGCCAGCCAGCCGTCGCGCATCAGCGAACCTGCTGCCGATACCGGCGGCAACGGCGCCGCCGGCCGCATCAAGATCTCGCCCCTGGCCCGCCGCATCGCCCAGGAGAACGGCATCGACTTCTCGCAGATCGAAGGCTCCGGCCCCGGCGGCCGCATCGTCCAGAAGGACGTCCTCGCCTTCATCGAATCCGGCGGCCAGACCAAGGCCCCAGCCGCGGCGGCGCCCGCGCCGGCCAAGCCTGCTCCCGCAGCCGCGCCTGCGGCTGAGCTGCCGCAGCGCGTCGCCACCGGCCAGACGCAGACGATCGAGCTCACGAAGATGCGGCAGACCATCGCCACGCGTCTGCAGCAGTCAAAGCAGCAGATCCCGCACTTCTACGAGACGATCGACATCGACGTCGAGGCCCTGGTCGCGCTGCGCAAGACCATCAACCAGCAGCTCGAGAAGCAGAATGTCCGCCTGAGCATCAGCGACTTCATCAACAAGGCCATCGCCGTCGCCCTGCGCGAGCATCCAGCCCTCAATGCCCACTTCGATGCGAAGAACAATCGCATCATCCGCTATGGCGATGTGCATCTGGGCATCGCGGTGGCGATCCCCGACGGCTTGATCGTGCCGGTCCTGCGGAGCATCGACCAGATGGGCCTGCGCGAGATCCGCCAGCGGAGCGTCGATCTGGTCGATCGCGCCCGCGCCCAGCGGCTGAAGCGCGAAGAGCTGAGCGGCGCGACGTTTACCGTCAGCACGCTCGGCATGTACGGCATCCGCGAGTTTGCCGCCATCATCAATCCGCCGGAGGTCGGCATCCTCGCCGTTGGCGCAGCCGAGCAGCGCGCGGTCGTCCGCAACGGCCAGATCGTGGCTCGCAACATGATGACCGTTACGCTCAGCGTCGACCACCGCGCCGTCGATGGCGCCACAGCCGCCGAGTTCCTCCGCACGCTCAAAGCCCTGCTCGAGGAACCCGGCATGATGCTGGTGTAGTCATCGCGTGCAAAGCGACGAAGAGGCGAAGCAGGCGCAAAAAGTGGCATGGGCGTCGCCGCGCGTGAGTGGCCCCAGAGATCCAGCACGTGCGGGACGCCCGTGCCACGGTTGCAGGTCGCTGGTCCGCCAGGGCGGACCCTAAACAAGGCCCTTCAGGGCGCCAGCCATTCAGGGCATGCGTTAGTCTATGCTGCGGACTGTAGGGGCGGATGGCAATCCGCCCCCGGCTGGGCGTCGCCTTCATCCGGATCTATCGCCGCTCGGGGGCACATTGCCATGTGCCCCTACATTCGATCGGGTAGCTTGCTGTACGACAGGAGAGGGTAGGCTATCTGCCTGCCGCACCAATGGCCACCTTTGCGATCTTTGAGATCTCTCAGCTCTTTGCGCATGGCCTTCGCACAGCCTTTGCAGCCATCGCGCCAGTGCGGGCCCTGTTTTCCCCGATGCACACCGTCACGCCTGTGGTTTGAGGGCGTAGACTTTCACGCTCGCGGCGTAGTCGTTGATGTCGTAGCGCTTGAGCAGTTCCGCCAGGCCGGTGTGGATGTTGCTGGCCTCCTGCTGGGTCTCGCCGCCGCAGCAGGGGGTGGCGGCGATGGGGAGGGACGTGCCGCAGCAGGCTGATGCCGCCTTCGGCGCCGGTTCAGCCATGGCGGGGGAGCAGCAGCCAGCCTGGTTTTCCAACTTGGCGTAGGCGTTCAGATCCGCGCCGCTGTCGATGACCTGCACGGGATCGAAGCCGGCTTGCCGCAGGCCGCCCTCGTACTCCTCGATCGCGATCGCACCGGCGATGCAGCCGACATACGCCATCACGCTCTCCCGCAGCTCCCGCGGCAGAGGCTTTTTCAGTGCGATGTCACTGACGGCGATGCGCCCGCCCGGCTTGAGGACGCGGAAGATCTCGCGAAACACAGCCGGCTTGTCCGGCGCGAGATTGATCACGCAGTTGCTGATGACGCAGTCCACCGACGCATCCGGCAACGGCAGATTGTCGATCGACGCCAGATGAAACTCGACATTGGCCGCGTTGCCTTTGGCGGCGTTTTTCTTCGCCAGTTCGATCATCGCCGGCGTCATGTCGATGCCGATGGCCTTGCCGCTCGGACCGACCTTGGCGGCTGCCAGGAAGACATCCAGCCCGCCGCCGCAGCCCAGGTCGACGACGACCTCACCTTCGCGCAGGCTCGCGAAGGCGGTCGGATTGCCGCAGCCCAGCCCCATGTTCGCTTCGGCTGGAATAGCTGACAGGTCTGCCTCGGTGTACCCGAATGCCTCAGCAATCGCCCGCACACCGGCGACATGGCTGGACAGACCAGCAGTGGCGGTGGCTGCGTACTTTTCCCGGACGGTGTTCAGGATGGGATCGTTCATCCGAGATCACCTCCTGCGGCAGACATGTGCACATTGAGACAGCACCCAGTACCGCATCAGTCCTCGCTCTCCGCCAACTCCAGCATGCGTTTCCACATGCGTTCAGGCATGGGGACGACGCTGAGGCGGCTGATGCGGATCAGTTCCCAGCCGTCGAAGGTCGGGTCGGCTTTGAAGTCGGAGAGTGTCACGGGCTGCTTGAGCGCCTTGCCGATCTTGATGTCGACGACAGCCAGACGCGGGTCGTCTTCCTTCGGATCGGCATATGGATCGGACACGATCGTCGCGAGTCCCACAGCCGCCTTCTCCTTGCCGGTGTGGTAGATGACGGCCTGGTCGCCTTTCTTCATCGAGCGGATGTGCTTGAGGGCCAGCGCATTGGAGACGCCATCCCACACCGTCTTCTTGTCGCGCACCAGATCATCCCAGTTGTAGCAGTCCGGTTCCGTCTTCAGCAGCCAGTAAGCCAAGGCGGTCTCCTCTCTTCACATCGCTTTGCCAAACCGTGGGCAGGCGTCTCGGCCGCGCCACAGCGCGGGGCACACGATTGCGTGCCGTCACTTGCCAGCCTGTTGATTGCCCTTGCGCGATCGGTTGCGGCAGGCAATGGCCTGCCCTCCTTGCGCATTGCCAGATCGTGGCGCTTTGCTCATGCCCCAGCCGGGTTACTCATCCACAGACAGCTCGCCGCTGAACACTTCCGTGGCAGGGCCGGTCATGTAAACGTGGTTGTCCGACTCGCGCCATTCGAGCTCCAGGTCGCCGCCGGGCAGATGGGCGAGGATCTTGCGCTCGGTCCTGCCCGTCAGCACGCCCGCGACGCAGACGGCGCAGGCGCCCGTCCCGCAAGCCAGCGTGATGCCGCTGCCGCGCTCCCAGGTGCGCATCTTCACCTCGGTGGGGGAGATGACCTCGACCCAGTGGGCGTTGATCCGCCGCGGGAAGGCTTTGTGATGTTCGACCACCGGGCCGATGGCGGGCAGATCCACGCTGTCGACGTTCGGCTGATAGATGACGGCATGGGGGTTGCCCATGGAGACGAAGACGCACTCAGCCGACTTTGCGCCAGGCGAATCCAGGGCGATCTGCCACGCGTGTTCGCCCAAGCCCTTGCCAGTCAAATGGTTGCGATCGACAGGGATCTTCTCCAGCTCGAGGATCGGCTGGCCCATGTCGACGGTGACGCGCTTCACGCGGCCACTGGGGCCGGTGTGAAGCTGAAGCGTCAGCACGCCGGCGCCGGTTTCGACCTTCAGGGGGTTGTTCTTCGATAACCCATGGTCATACGTGTACTTGGCGACGCAGCGGACGCCGTTGCCGCACATCTCGGCTTCGCTGCCGTCGGCGTTGAACATCCGCATCCGCACGTCGGCCTTGTCGGAGGGGAGGATGAGGATCAGCCCGTCGCCGCCGACCCCAAAATGCCTATCCGCCACCCGCTGCGCCAAAGCCGCGGGGTCGTCGATCTTCTCCTCGAACCCATTGACGTAAACGTAGTCATTCCCAATGCCGTGCATCTTCGTGAAACGCATATGTGGGGATGGTATACGCAGAACGCCGGACGGGCTAGGAGGGGGGAGGGGAGGAGCGACGTAGCGACGAAGGGACGGGGCCGATCGCGCTGCACCCAGTCCAAAATCCACAATCCAAAATCCGCAATCACATCGGTTGACACTATGCCGCGCCGCCCCACACTGTCCCATATGCCTCGCCCGATCATCGGAATTACAGCCGATCACAACAGTGAGTACACGCAGCAGATCGTGCCGCAGGCCTATCCGATGGCTGTGGAGCGAGCGGGGGGCCTGGCGGTGATCCTGCCGTATCGGGACGATCTGTCACTGGTCGGAGACGTGCTCGACGGTGTGGATGCGATGCTTCTGAGCGGTGGCGACGACCTGGACCCGTCCGCCTGGGGGGAGGCGCGTCATCCCGAGGCCGTCCCGTGCGACCCGCGACGCGAGCGATGGGAGCGGGCGCTGCTGGCCGAGATCGAGCGGCGGCGGATGCCGGTGTTGGGGATCTGCTTCGGCTGCCAGCTCATGAACGTCCATCGCGGCGGCAGCCTGCACCAGTTCCTGCCCGATGTGCCGCGGGAGGGAGCGCTGGAGCATCGCCGGCTGGACCTGGGATGGGCCAGGCGACATGACGTGGAGCTGGATCCCGATTCCATCTACGCCCGACGCCTCCGCCAGACGCGTATCAGCGTCAACACCAGCCATCGTGAAGCCGTCGCGCGCGTGGGCAATGGCTTGAGGGTCTTCGCGAAGGCCCCTGACGGCGTGATCGAGGGGGTGGAGGACCCGGCGTTGCCGCTGTATGTCGGCGTCCAATGGCATGCCGAGCGCCTGGCTGCCGATGGCGAACCGGCGCACGTGGCCCTGTTCGAGATGCTCGTGGAGCACGCCCGCCAGAACCTTCGGCCCCGGCGGACGTAATACTGATCAGCCGGCCGTGCGACGGGGGACACCCGTCCGCGTCGCATCGGTGCCGTGGGTGGAAGCCCGCCCGATCTGGCCGCGCGGATGCGGCAGATGACTGCCCGGCAGGCTGGACCCGCCGCCAGTCGCTTGTAGCAGGCTGTTGAGCGCCGCCTTGGGCTTGGCAAGTTGTTCTTTCAGCTCTTTGATCGTGGACGAGTCGCCGGTTGGCGGCGTGGCAGGCACGTGGCCGGTCGCCCGAGCCAGCAGCATCCGGGCCGCCGTCTGGGCGGCCAGGCTGGTGTCGATCATCGGCACATCCGCCGGCGCCGCAGGCGCAGCCTTGGCGCCGCGGGACGACGATGTCTTCGCCTTCGTCGTAGCCGTCGACTTTGCCTTCGCGGGGGCCTTTTTCCGTGTGGTTTTGGAAGCCGGTTGATCGGCGGATTCGGATTTGCTGGCTTTAGCCATACGCGTACCTCGGTTCTCCTTCTATTTTAATCGGTTGACGGGGGTCTGGAAAACCACTCAACACCCGTGCGACCTTTATGGAACTTCATGATACGATATCCCAATGGATGCACCGCAGGCATCGATAGTACTAACAAGCCTTCAGGAACGGATCCTGAAGCATCTGGCGGCCGCCAAATACCGGCCCCGAAAACCCCGCCAGATCGCAAGAGAGATCGGCGCTGCCGATGAACATACCTATCCGCAGTTCCGCGAGGCGCTGCGAATGCTCCTGGAGACCGATCAGGTCATGATCGGCCCACGCAAGACGATCGTTTTGCCGCCGAACAAGCCGGCAGCGATCCCCACCAATGGAAATGAGGAACACCCCCTTTTGAAGAAGATGCCCACACCCAAATCGCTGGGACGCAATATCGTCATCGGTCCCTATCGCCAGACCCGTCGTGGGTTTGGATTCGTCATGCCGACCCAGCCGGCTGGACATGAGGACCTGTTCATCGCCCCCGAAGACAACGGCGGCGCCATCACGGGCGACATCGTCCGTGCACAGATCACCGGCCGCTATCGTCGCGAAGGGCGACAGATGTTCGAAGGCCGTATCATCGCCATCGAACAGCGCGGCAAGACACAGTTCGCCGGCACGCTGGCCAAGCAGAACGGCCAGTGGGTCGTCCTGCCCGACGGCAACGACTTTACCCAGCCGATCCTGGCCCCCGATGCCGGATCGCGCCACATCAAGCCCGGCACGAAGGTCGGCATCGAGCTGACGCAGTATCCCAAGGACGGCCAGCCGGCCGTCGGCGTGATCACCGAAGTCCTCGGCCGACAGGGCGAGAAAGATGTCGACCTGCGGTCGATCATCATCCAGTACAACCTGCCGCTGGAGTTCCCCGAGGAATGCAAGCAGCAGGCGCGGCAGGCCCTCGATCGCTTCAATGCCACGCTCGACCGCGAGCGGCAGATCCGCCTGGACCTCAGCGACGAGCGGATCATCACGATCGATCCCGACGACGCCAAGGACTACGACGACGCGATCTCCATCCGTCGTCTCGAGAACGGCAACTGGCAGCTCGGCGTGCATATCGCCGACGTCGCCTTCTTCGTCGAGCCGGGTACGCCGCTGGACGAGGAAGCCGCCAAGCGCGGCAACAGCACGTACTTCCCCGGTTTTGTGATCCCGATGTTGCCGGAGGTCCTCAGCAACGGCGTCTGCTCGCTGCAGGAAGGTGTGCCGCGGCTGACCAAGAGCGTTTTCATCGAGCTCGACGCCGACGCTCGGCCCGTCGGCACGAAGGTCGCCAACAGCATCATCTGCTCAGCCAAGCGCTTGCGCTATCGCGAAGCGCAGGCCATCCTCGATGGCGAACAGACGATCCCGCATCCCGACGGCCCGCGCCGGCGCGAGGATTACGACCGCAGCGTCCTGCAGCTCCTGGCTGACATGGACGAGCTGGCGCGTCGCATCCAGAAGCGCCGCATGGCGGCTGGCCAGCTCGTGCTGGGGTTGCCCGAGGTGGATCTGGTGCTCGATGAGGAAGGTCGCGTGACCGGCGCCATCCCCGAGGATGAAAGCTACACGCACACGATCATCGAGATGTTCATGGTCGAAGCCAACGAGGCTGTGGCGCGCCTGCTCAACGGCTTGGATGTGCCATTCCTGCGGCGCACGCACCCCGAGCCTGAACCCGAGCAGAGCGAGCGCCTGCGGACGCAGGTCAGCGTCGCCGGTTACAAACTGCCGAAGGTCATCGACCGCAAGGCGCTTCAGGCGCTATTGGAGTCGGTGAAGGATCGTCCCGATGCCTTCGCCGTGAACCTGGCGGTGCTCAAAAGCCTCACACGAGCGGAGTATTCGCCGCAGATCATCGGCCACTATGCCCTGGCCAGCGAGCAGTACTGCCACTTCACCTCACCGATCCGCCGCTATGCCGATCTGACAATCCATCGGCTGATCGATCGATATATCCAGGCCCGTGACACCAGGACGCGTGACCGCAAGCAGCTCCGCGAAGCCATCATGGAAGGTTCGCCCACCTACGAGGAGCTGCAGGAGATCGGCAAGCGGATCAGCTTCACCGAGCGACGCAGTGCCGATGCGGAATCGGAGCTGCGCACGGTGAAGATCCTGGAGCTGATGCAGGACCGTGTGGGCGAAGAGTTCCAGGGCGTCGTCACCAGCGTGACGAAGTTCGGCATCTTCATCCAGCTTGCCGAGTACCTGATCGACGGGCTGGTCCGATACGAGGACCTGGGCGGCGACTGGTGGGACGTGGATGATCGTGCCGGCGTGGTGCGCGGGCGCAGCACGGGCATGCGCATCACGATCGGTGATCTGGCGACAGTGCGCGTGGTCAATGTCGATGTGCCGAGGCGCGAGCTGGATATCGCCGTGGTGCAATGGCGAGGCAAGCCGACGGGCAAACGCACGATCGGCACGGAGTCTTCGCAGCCGGCGAAGAAGGCGAAGTCCAGCCAGACTCGCCGCTCGCGGCCGGCGACCAAACCCGTGAAGACCGGCGCGACAGTGCGCAATCGCCGCAGTAAGGCGCGGGGCCGACGGAAATGATCGACCGATCGAAGCTGCTGACAGAACAACGGCTGGATGCGTCCATGCGCCTCGACGCCATGACGACGCAGCAGATCGTCGATCTGATGCACCAGCAGGATCGACTGGCCGTCGAGGCGGTGGGGCGCGTCCGCGAGCAGGTGGCGCAGGCGGCTGATCTGGTCGTCGCGGCGTTTGAAGCCGGCGGCCGGCTGTTCTATGTCGGCGCCGGCACCAGTGGCCGGCTTGGCGTGCTGGATGCAGCCGAGTGTCCCCCGACGTTCCGCACCGATCCCTCGATGGTGCAGGGCATCATCGCCGGCGGAAAACCGGCCATGTTCCAAGCCCAGGAAGGGGCGGAGGACAATGCCGAGGCGGGCGCGTCGGCGATGGACGAGCATGGCATCGCCAGCCGCGATGTCGTCGTCGGCATCGCAGCCGGCGGGACCACCCCCTTTGTCCACGGCGCTCTGCGCCATGCCCGCGAACTGGGGGCGAAGACGGTCTTCATCACCTGCGTCGGCGCCTTCAGCGGCGAGCCGGATGTCGATGTGACGATCCGCCTGCTCGTCGGGCCGGAAGTCCTCACCGGCTCGACACGCCTCAAAGCCGGCACAGCCACCAAGCTCGTGCTCAACATGCTCAGCACGGCCGCAATGGTGCGTCTCGGCAAGTGCTACGAGAACCTGATGGTCGACCTGCGCGCAACCAACAGCAAGCTGTGGGACCGTGGTGCGCGGATCATCTCGATCCTGACTGGCCTGGACACCCCGCAGGCGATGGACCTCCTGCGCCAGGCCCAGGGCCACGTGAAAGCGGCGGTCGTGATGGACCGGCTGGGTGTGTCGTATGAGCAGGCCGTGAAGCGGCTGGAGGCGCACAAGGGGCGACTTCGGGAGGCCATCGAATCGAGCGACGAAGGGGGTATAGACCAGGGGAGCAGGTGATCAGGAGAGCAGCAGAGCCTTCGCCCTCGCAACTGTAAGTAACGAGTAACCCGTAACAAGTAACACCACTGGCAACTTGCAACTGGCAACTCGCAACTGAGAACACCATTCAACGCCTGCGGCGCATCTGAGGTATCGGGTTCGGGCGAGCGATGGAATTGATGGATACACAACCTCCTGTCGTTCATGCCGACCTGGCGACGGAGGCGCCCCAGCGACGGATCGCCTGGCGGGCGGTGTTGCGGCGGATTGTTCCCTGGATCGGGCCTGTCCTCGTGGCGGGGTTGTATCTGTGGCTGGCCTTCAGCCAGTTGCCCAGCCATCGCTATCAGATCAACCCCGACGGCGTCGGGTACATCTCCGTCGCCCGTAAGTACGCGACCGGGGCGCTGGGGGACGCGATCAATGCCTATTGGAGCCCGCTTTATTCGTGGCTGATAGTGCCGCTGCTTTGGCTGCGGATCGATCCGCTGCTGTCAGCCAAGCTGGTGGGGATCGGCATCGGCGGGGCGACGCTGGCGGGCATGTGGCGTCTGATGCGCCATGCCCGCGTGCAGGCGGACGTGCGGACGATCGCCTGTGCCGCAGCCGTGCCGCTGGTGGTCGAAGCCGTCTATGCTGTCACTACGTCTGATCTCCTGGTCGCCTGCACGCTGCTGTTCTACCTGGGGAGCATGGCCAATCCGGCCAATACCGAGAACTGGGCGCGCGGCGCGTGGATCGGCCTGGCCGGCGCAACTGCGTACCTGGCCAAGGCGTACGCGCTACCGTTCGTGGCGGGGCATTTTGCGCTTGTGCGCGGGATCGAGCTGATCTTCCCCGGCCAGCGGGGCGAGCGGCGACGGCTGATCGCGTCCAGCCTGGTCACGGTAGTGACGATGGGCCTGATCGTCGGCGCCTGGGGGGCGCTGCTGGTGAACAAGTATGGCACCTTCATGTTCGGCAGTACGGGGCGCTACAACCTGCGCATCGACGCGCCCAATTCGCCCGGACAGGTCATGCACTGGGCCGGCTTTCTCGAGCCGGCTGATCCGCTCGCGATCAGCGCGTGGGATGACATCTCCTGGCATATCGATCGGTTGCCGGCCTGGGATCCGCTGGCGACAGCCGAAGACCGCGAGTACCTGTGGAAGCAGGTCAAACGCAACTTTGATCAGGCCACGGCTGTGCTGGGGCGGTATACGCCTGTGCTGTATCCGATCCTGGTGATCGCGGGGCTTGTGGCGTTGTCGCGAGCCGACGTGCGGCCTCGCCGGCCGGGGCTGATCCTCGCTGCCGGGATCCTGCTGTATCCGCTGGGGTATCTCGTGATGCACATCGAACGGCGTTTCCTGACGCCGGTGGTGCTGATGGCGCTGATCGCGGGGATGTATGCGGTCGCGCGAGCGTCGCGCAAGGGGCTGATGAGCGGCTGGTGGCGACGGAGCCTGGCCGCCGCGGTGCTGGGGTATACGTTCGTCAGTTTCCCGCTGGAATCCCTGGACCGCGCCAACGGGCAAGGGGAGACGGTGATGCGTTGGGCGCGCGAGTTGGAAGGGGTCGTGCCGGCGGGGGCGACGGTCGCATCGACGAGTAACTGGGGGCAGTCGCTGTACCTGGCGTTCTATCGGGATTGGCGCTATTACGGCGAGCCCCAGCCGCGCCAGCGGCGCGAGGACATCCTCGCGGACCTCGACCGCCTGGGCGTGGAATACCTGATCGCCTGGCGACGGCGCGGGTGGTCGGGAGACTGGCTTGAGCGGGCGGGGTGGAAGGAAGTCGCCCGTGAAATCGACAAGCCATTCCTGCTGTACCAGAAGCAGCCCGCGCCCACGCCGGATCAAGGCGAATAAGGGTCGTCCGCCATCTGATGCGCCAGCCGGCTATCACTGGCAACTCACAACTGGAAACTGGCAACAAACCCCGAGAACTACCCCCGGCGCGTCAGCGGCGGCATTGAGTATTTCGCCCGAATCTGGTTGGCTGCGGTCCAGAGGTGGGGATCTGATTCCAGCAGGCGGATGACAGCGGTTGTGGAGACACCGAGGTTCACCGCCACGTGAGCCGGGTTGCCGGCCAGGGCGTCGAGCAGGTCCAGCACCAAACCAGCCGCGGCTGCGTAGAGCGGGTGGCGATGCGAGGCCTCGATCCGGTTGTTGCGGCGGATCGTGAGGAACCAGTCCGGCGGCTCGAAGTGCTGCAGGTCGATCGGCTCGCGCAGGTCGGTCGCAAGCTTCAGGCGGAGCCGGCGCAGGGCATACAGGCGGTTTTCGCTGAGCGAGCGGGATTCGGTCGCGGTGACGATCAGCCCCGTCGGCTGATGGACCAGGCGCACGCCATTGGAGGTCTTCTGCCGCGCCTGCCCGCCGGGGCCGCCGGAGCGGAAATGATCCTCGCGGCACTCCGCAAGGAGCTGCTGGTCATTGAGGAGACGAAAAGACATAGGCTCACGCTTTGGGGCGTGAGCCTATCATGGTCCTGGTCAATTGTCAGTTAGCGGTTGGCAGGTACCGTCCGCCACTTCGTCTCTGAACCGACGAATCGCCGCAGCTTGAGGGAGACTCCTTCGTCGCTCCGTCGCTTCGTCGCTCTTTGGTCTACACCGTCTTCATCGTCCCATCGGCGGCCCACTGGGGGATCCAGCGGACGAAACCTTCCATGGCGGCGTACTGGGCCAGACCGAGGCGGTCGAACAGCTCGGCTGTCGCGCGGTTGCGATCCTCGGCACGCTGCCAGAACTCGCGCTTGTCGGTGCCGGGGAACATTGCCTTGTCCTTCTGGCTCTGGTGGCGGAAGATCGCCAGACGTTTGCGCTCGACTTCCTCGGGGGAGAGGGGCACCGCCATGTCGATCTTGTCCGGCTCCCATTCCTGCCAGGCGCCGCGGTACAGCCAGATTTCGCAGTCCTTCAGCCACTGCTCGTCCTTCAGGCGATCGATCGCCTGGAAGATGGCCTCGAGGCAGACGCGGTGCGTGCCGTGCGGGTCGGACAGGTCGCCAGCCGCGTAGATCTGATGCGGCTGAAGCTTCTGCAGCAGGTCGACGATGATCTGCACGTCGGCCTCGCTGAGGGGCTTCTTCTTGATGGTGCCGGTCTCGTAGAACGGCATGTCCAGGAAGTGCAGATTGTCCATGGGCACGCCGCACTCGCGGCAGGCGGCGCGGGCTTCGCCGCGGCGGATCAGGCCCTTGATGGCCGTGATGCGCGGGCTGTCCGCCTGGCCAGGCTGCTTGTTGCGGAGGAACTCCTCCAGGTGCCGCTCGACGGCTTCGAACTGCGTGACATCCGCGCCGATCATGCGGGCGAAGTCGCTGGCGAAGTCGGTGAAGCGGATGGCATCGGCGTCGAAGACGGCGATATTGCCGCTGGTCTGGTAGGCGACATGGACGTCGTGGCCCTGGTCGACCAGACGGATGAGCGTGCCGCCCATACTGATGACGTCGTCATCGGGATGCGGCGAGAAGATCAGGCAGCGCTTCGGGAAGATGCGGTCGGTCGGCCGGCTGATGTCGCCCGGGCGCTTGCGCGATTCGGGCTTGCCGCCAGGCCATCCGGTGATGCAGGCCGTCAGGCTGCGGAACACGTCAATGTTGGTGTCGTAGGCGCGGCCGCGCTGGGCGACCAGATCCTGCAGGCCGGCTTCGTTGTAGTCGTCTTCGGTCAGCAGGAGGATGGGCTTCTTCTTCTCCAGCGACAGCCAGATGACGGCCTTGCGGACCAGGTGCGGGTCGTCCCACTTCATCGGGCCGACGCTCCACGGATGCTTGAAGCGCGTCAGCTCGGCGGCCGCCGCCGGATCGAGGACGAACAGCGCGTCGGGATGGTTCTGCAGATAGCTGGCTGAGACGCGGCTGGTGACGGGGCCTTCCATCGCCTGGCGGATGATGGGGGCCTTGGACTCACCGAAGGCCATCAGGATAATCCTGCGCGCCTCCAGGATCGTGCCGACACCCATGGTGATGGCACGGCGGGGGACGTACTGCTCGCCGAAGAAGTCGGCGGCTGCGTCCAGACGCGTGATTGTGTCGAGCGTGATGAGGCGCGTGCGGCTGTCGGCGGAGCTGCCCGGCTCGTTGAAGCCGATATGGCCGCTGCGGCCGATGCCCAGGATCTGCAGGTCGATGCCGCCGGCATCGCGGATGCGCTGCTCATACTGGCGGCAGTAATCGGCCACCTGCTCGGGTGCGATCGTCCCGTCGGGAATATTGATATTCTCCGCAGGGATGTCGACCAGATCGAACAGGTACTCGTGCATGAACCGCACGTAGCTCTGCAGCGCATTGGGCTGCATCGGATAGTATTCGTCGAGGTTGAAGGTGATGACGTTCTTGAACGACAGACCTTCCTCGCGATGCAGGCGGACCAGCTCGTCGTAGACGCCCGTGGGTGTGCTGCCGGTGGCCAGGCCGAGGACGGCGTTACGTCCTTCAGCCGCGCGCTGGCGGATCAGGTTAGCGATCTCACGGGCCACAAAGGCGCTGGCCTGTTTGGCGGTGTCAAAGATGCGGGACGCAATCCGTTCCTGGGGTGGTGTGAGCATGGTGGATATTTAATACACTAATCTGTAGAATATGGCAAGCGCAACGGGGAGTAAATTGATGGCCCGAACACCAACCAGCCGGGCGAACCGGCGCGCCAAGACGGTCACGCTGGGCAAGCGTGAACGGCAGTTTGCGGCGCTGCTGTGGCGGCGCGGCGGGCTGGCGCGATCGGAGATTCACCAGATCACCGGCGTGCATCCGACCCTCACAGGGCAGTCGGTGGCGCTGCTGATCCGTGCGGGGCTGGTACGCAACGGCAAGCCCGCATCGTCAGCCGAGCGCGGGCGTCCGCAGACGCCGGTGGTCATCGATCCGGATCGCCGGAAGTTTCTGGGGATCTCGCTGTCGCCGGGCGAAGTGCGCGTGGCGCGGCTGGACCCGATGGGCCGCCCGTTGGGGGAGGAGATCGTGCGGCGCGTCGGGGGGCAGTCGCGTGAGAACGGCGATCTGGTCACGCTGGCCGCAAGATCGCTGAAGCAGGCGATCGACCCTGCCATCTTCAGCATCGGCATCACGGTGACGGGTGTGGTCGACCCAGCCGGGCAGGCGCTGCTGTTCAGCTCAGCGCTGCCGTCGGCGTCGCCGGTGTCGCTGAAACCCATCTACCAGGCAGCCGGGGATATCCCGGTCATCCTCGACAATGACCTGCATGCGCTATCAATGCGCTGGCTGATGACCAGCGAATCGCCGGAGGGGGAGGTGATGCTGGTGGGCATCGATGATGGCCGGCTGGGCGCGTCGGTGCTGATCGACGGCCGGCCTCAGCGGGGGAGCGTGACAGCCGGCAACGAGCTCGGCCACACGCGCCTGGCGGTTGAGACCGACCGCTGTTACTGCGGGCAGGTCGGCTGCCTGGAGCGAATCGTCAGCAGCCGCCAGTTGAAGCACTTCGGCGCGAAGACCGAGCGATCGCTGGATGAAGTCCTGGCCGATCCCGGACCGGATCGGCAGGCCCTGCTGCGCCTGCTGGATCTGCTTGTGACGGGGTTGGGCAATGCGGTCAATTTCATGCGCCCTGCGCGGCTGGTGATCGCCAGCCCGCTAGGGCGGCACACGATCCTGCAGCAGTACATTCAGGATGAATTGCCCGATCGGGTCCTGCCGGGGATTCGATCGAGGGTGCGGGTGTCGTTCTGGGAGCAGCCGTACGTGCAGTCGGCTGAGAATGCCGCCTGGTTGGCGATCAGCGATGTCTTCGGAGAATCGCCTGCCGTCGTCGAGCGTGAAGGGGCGGGGGCGTCGCGATAGCGGCCGGCGGGCCTGCCCATACCCATCCCTGCGCTGCGGGAGATTGCTGGCGAGCACATCTGTAGTTTCGCATACGCCTTGGGGAATCCGGGGAGGGGATTGTTTCTAAGGGGGGCGCCGATGTGGTATCCTGCCACACTTTCAGTGCAACGGGAGTTTACATCGAATGGCAGATGCAATGTCCGAACTGGTCGAGCGGTCCAATGCGGTCCTGATGCAGAATTACGGTCGCTTTCCGGTCGTCATCGACCGGGGTGAAGGGGCGTATCTGTGGGACGTGAACGGGAAGCGCTACCTGGACCTGTTCGCTGGATTCGGTGGAGCCATTCTGGGCCATGCGCACCCCGCGCTGGTGGAGGCGGTGCGTGAGCAGGCGGGGCGGCTGTGGCACGTGGGCAACACGTTCTACACACGCCCGCAGTTGGAGCTGGCCGAGCGGCTGAACCGCCATGCCTTTAAGGGGCAGGCCTTCTTCTGCCACGGCGGCGCCGATGCCAATGAAGCCGCCATCAAGCTCGCCCGCCTGCGGGGCATGCACGACGGCGGCAAGCGCTGGAAGACGATCAGCCTCATCAAGAGCTTCCACGGCCGGACGCTGGCGATGATCGCCGCAACGGGCAATCCCAAGGTACGCGAGGGTTTTGGCCCGCTGGTGCCGGGGTTCACCAATGTCGATGCGATGGATTTCGATGCCATCGCGGCTGCGGTGGATGACGAAACCTGCTGCATCATCATGGAGCCGATCCAGGGCGAAGGCGGGATCAACGTCTACCCGCCTGGCCATGTCGAGAAGATCCGGCGGCTGTGCGATGAGAAGGGGCTGACGCTGATCTTCGACGAGGTTTGGACCGGCTGCGGGCGCACGGGGCGCTGGTTCGGCCATCAGCACGTGCGCGACAGCAACCAGCAGATCGTCGAGCCGGACATCATGACGCTCGGCAAGGCGATTGGCGGCGGGCTGCCGGTCGGGGTGATGTTCGCCAAGCCGGAGCTGGCGAAGCTGATGGTTCCGGGCAAGCACGGCAGCACGCTCGGCGGCAATCCGATTTGCATGGCGGCGGCTACGGCTGTGCTCGATGTGATCGAACGCGAGAAGCTCACCGCCCACGCCACGGCCCTGGGGGAACATGCCGTCGCCAAGCTGCGTACCAGCGACAAGGCCCGCGCCGGCATTGCCGATGTGCGTGGCAGCGGGCTGTTCCTGGGCATCGAGCTGCGCAACCCGCCTCAGCGGATTGTCGAGCGCGGCCTGGAGCGGGGCGTCGTGATTAATCTGACAGCGCAGAAAGTCATCCGCCTCGCACCGCCGATAAACATCACCAGCGAGCAGTGGGACGAGGGCCTGGATATCGTGATCGACCTGATCGCCGAACAGAGCTGATGGCCTGTACAACCGGACATCCTCATGCCCGATGGCGCGCGTGCCTGCACGGCGGCGTGGCTGGGGCATTGCTGCTGGCGGCGACGGGATGTCCGCCCAGGACACCGCCGACGCCGCAGGCCCCGGCGCGCAGCGAGCCGTCGCTGGTCACCAACAATCCGCTGCATCCGCGTCCAGCCCCGGCTGACGCGCCCGACCCCGTACGGCTGCTAATCCACATGGAGGTGTACGAGATTCTCGTCCCCTATGGCGCGCTCAGCGGCAGTGCGGATTTCTGGAAGCGGCTGGACGAGCAGGTCGTCGACGTGGGCACGTTCGACATCCTCTGGCGCAACGGCGTGCGCGTCGGCTCGGCGCCGGCGAGCGAATGGCCGTATTTCAAGCAGATCATCGACCAGAACCCGGCGCGCGCCGACAAGCGCATCCACATCGCCCGCGAAGCCCGCAACATCGAACTGCCCATGCGGGCGGAGACGGTGCATCAGAACCTGTTCGTGTTCGATGCCAACAACCGCATGAAAGGCCGCTCGTTCGAGCGGTCGGTCAACCTGTGGCAGCTCTCATTCGAGCCGACGCCCCGGCAGGTCGGGTCGGTGCGGGTGTCGCTGTGTCCGGTGGTGCGGTCGGTGCGGCGGCACCTGGAGTTTGTGGGGGATCGCGAGGGCCGGACCATCGAGTATGTCGCGCCCGAGCATGTGTATGACCTGAACCTCGTGGTGGACATCCCGATGGAGGGGTTCCTGGTTGTCGCGCCGTCGCCGGAGGCGCAGCTCAAGACGAGCGTGGGGCGCAACTTTTTGGTTGTCGAGGGGGAGCCCGAGCGGCTGGAGCGGCTGCTGCTGTTTGTGCCCAAGCCGTATACGCTTGAGGCGTCGGGCCCGCAGGCCCGCGGGCGCGAGGGGACTCGCTAGATCATTTTCTCGCTGTGGACCGATCAGCCGGCGGTGGCACGTGCATCACGCACACAGCCCCGGATGGATGCTGCACAGGCGCGATGCGCGTGCCATTTCTATGGCCGGCGGTGGCTGGCATGTGAGGGTCGCTGCGGGCGCATTGCGATCGGCGCCCGCAGCCTCATCCATGATTTGGACGCCCTCGCGGGATGTCAGTGGCCCCGCATGAGGGCGACTTCGGCTGGCTCGTCTTCGAGCAAGCCGATGCGGCCACCGGCTCGCATGCCGTCGCCGGTGGATGCCGCCGGCGCCTGGACATGGCCAGCCATGCGCGTGTTGTGCTCCACATCGATGAACAGCTTGAGCACCTCGGCGATCGCGAAAGCCGTGATCGTCACGAAGAACCCCGCAGCCAGCGCGCCGATGGCCATGATCAGGCGATCCACCATGTCGCCCGGGCCGCTGATCGATGCCCACAGGGCGACGCCCAATGCGGCAATCGCCGCGACGCAGCCGCTCAGCAGATACAGGATGGCCAGCGAGCGCAGAACGGGATACCGGCCGCCGCTCGAAATGTGAGGCTTGAGCATAGAACCTCCAGGTTGGAGCAATCAGACGTGAACGACTTCTGGCATTATCCGGCGCGTCGATGCGCCAGGGCAACGAGAATTCGGGCGATTGCGGGGCGCAAATCGCCGCAGGGGGGCGCATAAAAAACGGCACGCATCTGTCGGGCCGCCCATGGAAGCTGGCGGCAAGACAGGTGCGTGCCGGTACTTAACGAATTGGCGATTTAGTGCCCGGCGACGGGTTCGCCCAGCAACTGCTTGAGCTCGCTGAGCTTCTCCTCGAGCATCTCGCGGGTTTTGGCTTCGAGGTTGAGGCGGAGCAGCGGCTCGGTGTTGCTCTTGCGGACGTTGAACCACCAGTCGCCCAGCTCCACGGTGATGCCGTCGAGATAGTCGATCTTGCCGGCGCGATAGCGGTCGGCCAGTTCGCGGATCTTGGCGTCCTTGTCCTCGACCTGGAAGTTGATCTCGCCGCTCTGGTGATAGGTGCGGTACTGATCGATCAGCTTCGACAGCGGCTGATCCTGCTTCGACAGGATCGACAGCATCACGGCGAAGGCGACAGCCGCCGAATCGGCGAAATAATAGTCGCGGAAGTAGATATGGCCGGACAGCTCGCCGCCGAAGACGGCCTGCTTCTCAGCCATGGTCTTCTTGATGAAGGCATGGCCGACGCGATCGCGCACCGGCACGCCGCCCAGGGCCTTGACGGTGTCGGGCACGACGTGGCTGGAGCGAAGGTCGTAGACGACGGCTGCGCCCTTGTTCTCGGGCTTCTTGAGGAAGTCGGTCGCCATCAGCGCCGTGATCATGTCCGAGCTGATGTAGCGGCCGGTTTCGTCCAGGAACATGCAGCGGTCGGCATCGCCGTCGAAGCAGGCGCCCAGGTCCGCTGGCTGCTCACGCATCCTGGCTTTCAGCATGTCGAGGTTCTTCTCGACCAGCGGATTGGGCTCGTGCACGAACGAGCCGGTGATTTCGAACAGCAGGGGGATGATCTTCAGATTCGGCACATCGCCGAAGACCTTGGGGACCATCTTGCCGGCCATGCCGTTGCTGGCGTCGACGGCGACGGTCAGCGGGCGCTTCAGCTCCAGGAAGCTGAGCACCTTCTTCTTGTACTCGTCCCACAGATCGAGCTGCTCGTAGCTGCCCTGGACGCCGGTCGTGCCGACGCGGTGCAGCGACATCGCGATGCGCTTGATGTCGTCCAGGCCGGAGGCCGCGCCGATCGGCTTGGCCTTGGGGCCGGAGATCTTGAAGCCGTTGTAGTTGACGGGGTTGTGCGACGCGGTGGTCATGATCCCGCCGACGGCGTCCAGATGGTTCACCGCGAAGTAGACGAACGACGTATCGACCATGCCGACGTCGATGACGTTCATGCCCGTCGATCGCAGACCTTCGGTCAGCGCCTGGCAGAGCGACTCGGAGTGCGGCCGCATGTCCCGGCCGACGACGACCGCGTCTTCGCGCTTGACGCGCTGCTCGGGCGGCAGGTTCTGGCGCGAGCGCTTGAGGTACTGACCCGTGCCGTGACCGACCTTCCAGGCATCTTCTTCGTTCAGCGGCGTGGGATACGTCGCGCGGACGTCGTAGGCTTTGAAGATCTTGTCGATCATGGTGGTTTTGTTAGTTGTCAGTTGCCGGTGGTTGGTTGCCAGTGATCAGTTCGCCTTTGGCAGTAACACCGCGCACTTCGTCTCTTCGTCTCTCAGTCTCATGGCTACGGCTTCAACCCCATCGCCTTGAGATTCTCCAGACTGATTTTCAGCGACTCGAACGGATCGCGGTAGCAGATATCCTGCTCGACAATATACCACTTCGTGTTGGCCTGGCGGCAGGCGGCGAGAATGTCATCCCAGTTGAGGTTGCCCACGCCGACCTCAGCCATGTACTGCTGCCGCTCGATGCTGATGGCCATGTCCTTCAGATGGACCGCCGGCAGGCGGCTGGCGCACTTGTTGATCCACTGGATCGGATCGCCGCCGCCGTGGGTGATCCAATAGGTGTCGATCTCCATCCACACGCTCGGATCCAACTGCTCAAGCAGGATCTGCAGCGCGGTCTTGCCGTCGTACTTCACCAGCTCATGCGAGTGGTTGTGGTAGCCGATGCGGACGCCCGACCCCTCGAACTTCCTGGCGATCTCGTTGTACTGCCTGGCGAAGTCGATCCAGGTCTGGGCGGTGACGTTTTCCTTCGGGAAGAACCCGCCGATCGCCGTCAGCTCGCAGCCCCACAGCTTGTGCTCGTCGATCACGCGCTGCGTCTCATCCCGCATGTGTTCGAGCTTGATATGCGTGGCGCAGCAGACCAGACCCTCGCCGTCCAGGATCTTCTTGAACTCCTTGGGATCGATCGGCCCCATGGCCGAAGCCTGCACTGCGTTGTAGCCGATTTCTTTGACACGCTTGAGCGTCTTGGCGATGTCGGCGGGAGTCTTGGTGTATTCGCGAAGCGTATAGAGCTGAACTGCCGGAGTGGCCATTGGATCTACCTTTCGTGAGCGAGAGTCTACAGTTCGCAAAAGGTAGGGGAGGGTGCCCCTGTTTGCAAGCAATCCGGCTTCGTCCGAGCCGGGAAAATCAGGGCCGAAGCGCGACATGTTCCCTTTCGGCCCCCGGCAAATCAGGATAACTTGATCGCTGGTAACGATCTGTCGAAGGAGTCATAGATCATGCCCGAAGTGTCAATTAAGCAGGCGCTGGCTGGTCAGCCGGCGGAGAACGCCCAGGTGACGGTCAAAGGATGGGTCCGCACCCGCCGCGATTCCAAGGGGGGATTCTCGTTCATCACCCTCAACGACGGCTCGTGCTTCGACTCGATCCAGGTGGTCGCCCCGGGCGAACTGCCCAACTACCAGTCGGAAGTGCTCCGCCTCACGACTGGTGCATCCGTCATCGCCACCGGCAAGCTTGTGCGATCGCAGGGCAAGGGGCAAGCCTATGAAATTCAGGCAGATCAGATCCAGGCCGTCGGCTTTGTCGACGACCCGGATACCTATCCCATCCAGCCGAAGCAGCACACCTTCGAGTATCTCCGTGAGGTCGCCCATCTCCGCCCGCGCACCAACACCTTCGGCGCCGTCACCCGTGTCCGCCATACGCTGAGCATGGCGATCCACCGCTTCTTCCATGAGAACGGCTTCTACTGGATCCACACGCCGATCATCACCTGTTCGGACTGCGAAGGGGCGGGGGCGATGTTCCGCGTGAGCACGCTCGATCTGGCCAACCTGCCGCGCACACCGGAAGGCAAGATCGACTGGTCGCAGGACTTCTTCGCGCGCGAAGCATCGCTGACCGTCTCCGGCCAGCTCAACGTCGAGGCGTACTGCCTGGCAATGAGCAAGGTCTACACCTTCGGGCCGACGTTCCGAGCCGAGTGGAGCTTCACACCGCGGCATCTGGCGGAGTTCTGGATGATCGAGCCGGAGGTGGCCTTCGCCGATCTGGCAGCCGATGCGGCGCTCGCGGAGTCGTTTCTCAAATACATCTTCCGCGCCGTCCTCGACGAGCGGCAGGATGATATGGCCTTTTTTGCTCAGCGGATCGACAAGGACTGCATCCAGCGGCTGGAGTCGTTCGTCGATTCGAGCTTCGAGCGGATGGACTACACCGATGCGATCGCGGCGCTGGAGAAGAGCGGCAAGAACTTTGAGTTCCCCGTGAAGTGGGGGATGGATCTGCAGTCGGAGCACGAGCGCTGGCTGACGGAGGAATACGTTAAGCGGCCGGTGGTCGTGATGAACTATCCCAAGGAGATCAAGGCCTTCTACATGCGTCTGAACGACGACGGGAAGACCGTCGCAGCCATGGACGTGCTGGCGCCGGGGATTGGCGAGATCATCGGCGGCAGCCAGCGCGAGGATCGGCTTGATGTGCTGGATCAGCGGATGGCAGAGTGCGGGCTGAATCCAGCCAACTACCAGTGGTATCGCGACCTGCGGCGATACGGCTCCGTGCCGCATGCGGGTTTCGGCTTGGGATTCGAGCGGACGATCATGTACGTCACCGGCATGCAGAACGTGCGAGATGTGATCCCATTCCCGCGCACGCCGAAGCATGCGGAGTTCTGATCGCGCCGATGGTCGTGCCGATCCGTCCATGACAAGAGGGTCTCACTCTGGCTTGCCGTCGGAATCGCGAACGTCACGCCTGCACCGCGAACCCTGTCACATGCGATCGCGCATGGCCCGGCGGAGGAGTTCCGTCGTTGCGCCGAAGACCAGGTGGGACGAGAGGGCGAACAGGTGTGTGGAACGGGGATGCTTAGTCGGCGGCAGGGACAACCCCAGCGCCGGCACGGCGATCTCATCGGCTAGCAACCAGACAGCCGCGCCGAAGGCTGTGCCGTGGCCGGCTGTGACATGCGGCGTCAGCTCAGCCGCGGCGCCGTAGGCTGCGCCGCAGAATGCACCCAGCCCGTAATGCGCGATCGCGCCGGCCGTCTCCTCATGTTCTTTTGGGATGGGGCGATGCAGGACGCGCTCGGCTACAGCCGTGGCGGCGCGGATGGCGGAGGGCTCGCCCTGTTGCTGCTCCTGCGGATCGCGGCCATCGGCGCGCGGACCGATCGTCGGCTGGGGGAGGCCCATCGACTGGCGGGCTTTCTTGACGCCCTGGGCAGCCGCCGTCTGGAACTGCTGCATGACCCATGCCGCCGCCACGCCGGCAGCCATGCCGATCGCGGCCCCCTTCAGCACATCCCCCATATCCGGCCGCCTTCGGCGGTTCGACCAATTCGCAAGTTTCATGCAGGGCGATCATGCAAATGCAATGCCGCCCCCGGCAGGCGCGGCATTATCGGCCCTGTGCGGAAGTCGCGCGCAAAGTGGGGCACGCCCTGATTAAGACCCGCCCCCCATGGGCCGATCTGCTCTGAGAGTAGCGCTGCATGATCGCCACTGTTCAACGACAACCTCTTGGACAACTCCTATTAAACCGCGGCTTTGTCAAGCCGGATCAGCTCCAGCGTGCGCTCGAGGAGCAGCGGCGATCGAACCACCAGAAACTCCTGGGCGAGGTGCTGATCGAGCTGCGCATCTGCTCGGAAGACCAGATCACCGAGGTGCTGGCTGAGGCGTATCAGGTTCCTTACGCCCGCGTCAGCCCGCGCATTGCTGATCCAAAGGTCATCGACGTCCTGCCCAAGGACTTCCTCGAGCAGCACCAGGTCCTGCCGCTGTTCCTGGTCGAAGGCACGCTCACCGTCGCCGTCGCCGAGCCGGCCAACGTCTTCCTGCTGGAAGAGATCGAACGGCTCAGCGGCCATCAGGTGCAGGTCGTCGCCGCGACTTCGCGCGACATCCGCAACACCCTGCAGACCTACCTGCCGCAGGACAAGGTCTTCGTCATCGACGACATCATCGAAGAGGTCAAGCCCGAAGAGTTTGCCCTCATCGAGCAGAAGCAGGTCCAGGACCTGGCCAACCTCGAGCAGGCGGCTGGCGATTCGCCCGTCGTCAAGCTCGTTAACTACTGCATCTACAATGCCGTCAAGGAGGGGGCCAGCGATATTCACATCGAGCCGGGCGAGAACGCGCTGCGTGTCCGCTATCGCATCGACGGGCGCCTGGTCGAAAAGCTCCGCCCGCCGCACCAGATGCACGCAGCCGTGGCGTCGCGCGTGAAGATCATGGCCGGCCTGGACATCTCCGAACGCCGGTTGCCGCAGGACGGCGGCATCCACGTGATGATGGACAAGCGGCCGATCGATCTGCGCGTCAGCACGATGCCGGGCAAGTATGGCGAAAAGGTCGTGATCCGAATCATCGACAACGACCGCGCCAGCGTGAACCTCGAGAAGCTCGGCTTCAGCTACGAGACGCTCAAGCAGTGGAAAAAGCTGATCACGCTGCCCAATGGCATCATCCTCGTCACCGGTCCGACCGGCTCGGGCAAGAGCACGACGCTCTACGCCTGTCTGCAGGAGATCAACAACGACGAGGTCAACATCTGCACGGTTGAAGACCCGATCGAGTACACGATCGCCGGCGTCAACCAGTTCCAGGTCAACGAGAAAGCCGGCTTCAACTTCGCCAACGCGCTGCGGTCGCTGCTGCGTCAGGACCCCGACATCATCATGGTCGGTGAGATCCGTGACTCGGAAACCGCCCGCATCGCCGTGCAGGCGTCGCTGACGGGCCATCTGGTCTTCAGCACGCTGCACACCAACGACGCTCCCGGCGCGATCACGCGTTTGGTCAACATCGGGATCGAGCCGTACCTGGTGGCAGCCAGCCTGGCGGGGGTGCTCGCCCAGCGGCTGGTGCGCAAGCTTTGCCAGCATTGCAAGGAACCCTACGAGCCGGGCGTCAACGAGCGCCGGCAGATCGAAAAGCTCTCCGGGCCGATCGAGAAGCTTTATCGTCCGACCGGCTGCACCCGCTGCCGAAATCTGGGCTATTCCGGCCGAATCGGCATCTACGAACTGCTCGTCCCGACGGACGAGATGTTCGACCTGATCAGCCGCGGTGCGCCGCTCAACGAGCTTCGCGAAGCCGCCCGCCGTGACGGCATGAAGCCCCTGCGCGTCGACGGCATGGAAAAAGTCCGCGCCGGCATCACAACGCTCGAAGAGGTCTATCGCGTTACGGCGTGATCGACGCGACCGGCATACCGGTGAACGGCGACCGCGAAGGCGCGGCGGACGCGAAGGCAGCGCGGAGCGGGAAGCCCGATCGCTGGGCGCAGGATCCGCCTTGGCGGACCGCATGCCTGTCACAAGTCGCCTTCCGGGTGTGACGATAATCGTTACGTAGGAGCGTCGATGCCCGCGTTTGTGTACACAGCCAGGGACTCGTCCGGCCAGTCGATCAGCGGAACGCTTGTCGCTGATACGGTCAGCGAGGTTACGCGCATGCTTCGCGCCGACGGGAAGTATCCCGTCTCCATCCGGCGCGAAGAGCAGGGGGCCGCGTCCACGGCTGTGCAGGTCCCGTCACGTGGACTGAAGATCAGCCGGCGCGACGTCATCCAGCTTTCGACCCAACTGGCGATCATGGTCGAAACGGGCGTCACCATCACCGAAGCCCTCGACTGCATCGCCCAGCAGACGGAAAAGCCGGTCGTCAAGGCGCTGCTCGAGGACCTGGCCAAGTATGTCCAGGACGGCGGCGACTTCAGCAGCGCGCTGGCCCGTCATCCGCGCAGCTTTCCGCGTCTGTACATCACGCTCATCCGCGCCAGCGAGAAGAGCGGCATGCTCGCCCGCCTGCTGCAGCGCGCCACCAACTATCTCCGCGACGAAGCCGACACGATCCGCCGCGTGCGCGGGGCGCTGATCTATCCGGGCATCATGTTCGCCTTCGCGACGACGACCACGATCTTCCTCCTGGCGTTCGTGCTGCCGCGATTCACGCCCATTTACAAGGGCAAGGAAGCGGCTTTGCCGCTGCCGACGCGTATATTGATGAGCGTCAGCGATCTCATCATCCACAACTGGATGTGGCTGCTGGTGGGCACCCTCTCTACAGTCCTTGTGGCGATGATTTACTTCCGCTCGTCGGCGGGGCGGCGCGTGTGGGACTGGATCCAGCTCAATGTGCCGCTGCTCGGCCCGATGTTCCGCAAGGTGTTCCTCGCACGCGGGTTGCGCATGCTCGGCACGATGGGCGGCGCCGGCGTCACCCTCAGCGATGCCGTCGCCATGACGCGCGACATGTGCGGAAACAGCTACTACCGCAACCTCTGGGACGACGTCTCGGAGAAAATCCTCGAAGGCAAGCAGTTGTCCGAACCGCTGTTCCACCAGCCGGCTCTGGTGCCGCGAGCCATCGCGCAAATGCTCTCCAGCGGCGAAAAGAGCGGCAAACTCAACAGTGTCCTCGAGCAGGTCGCCAGCTACAGCGAACAGGAAATGCGCGACAAGATCACCGAGCTGACGCGCTACATCGAACCAGCCATGATCGTCGTCATGGGCGCGATCATCGGCGGCGTCGCGCTGGCCCTGCTGTTGCCTGTCTTCACCATCTCCCGCGTCATGGCGCAGTGAATCGGGGATTCACCGCAGCGACGCAGCGATCTCAAAGGCCGCCGAACCGTCCGCTCACTCGCTTGCACCCTCGCGTCCCGCACCGCAATACAAAGACGAAACGGGGACGGACAGATCCGTCCCAGTTGTACCGCGTTCGGCCTGATCGGAACTATCTCCGTCGGCGGCGCAGCAGGCCCATCGCGCCTGCGAGCACCAGCGACAGACTCGCCGGTTCGGGAACAAGCGCGCTGGCATCCAGCAGAAATGTTCGCGGCCCGCTGGTCTCGCCATCGTCATACCATCCATAGCCGACGATCAGCCCGGCATCATTGATGCGATAGGCTTCCTCCAGCGTCCATTTGGCGCCTTCCTCCGGATTGACCTCATCCAACCAGGTATCGAGGTTGATCATCTGTCCATCAACACCCGGCGTGCCGGTGTACAGGAACGCCCGCCAGCCTGGGTCTACATCGATATAGCCTGCGATCTGCCCCGAATTGTTGATCCCGTAGACGTAGGTTTTCTCGCCGAGGTTGTAGATGTCTCCCGGTGCCCCCAGCGCCGGCGACCAGGCAACCCGCCCGCCAGCGCCCCTATGAATACCCCACATCGCGGATGCTCACGCCACTGCATATGTGCAGTCCTTTCCTGG
>ERZ777003.1037-NODE-1037-length-46641-cov-15.385159_pt1 | contig 46641 bp, 41 predicted proteins | sample MGYA00374956_ERZ777003 | MGnify/ENA primary metagenome ERZ777003 (study PRJEB29302, sample SAMN06268252) | bioreactor metagenome | isolation source: Joint BioEnergy Institute, California, USA | place: USA:Joint BioEnergy Institute, California, USA | collected... | reverse complement strand
ATGCGGTGCAGCGTGCGCGGGATGCCCGCCCGGTTATCTTCCCCGAACATGCCGATCCGGCCGATGACGTAGTTGATATCGTCCTGCGTCACCTCCTGGTCGCTCAGGAAGCGCTCGTGCTCTCGGTAGCGCGCCTCGGGCAGCCGCCCCAGATCCATGATGACTTCGAGCAGATCCTCCTTGTTCTCGGGTCCGTGTTCGAGTGACTGCTGGATGTGCGGCGGCAGCGTCTCTAGGAGCAGGTCGATGTTACTCGTGATATCGGGTTGCTCTGGCATATGGCCTCACGTCCTCGCGCATGGAGGAGATGGTCGGAATCGGGGTGTGCGGCTCCGGGCGCGGCTCGAGCGCCGGCACCAGCATGGACCGCCGGACCGCGACCGTGGTCTGTTTGTAGAGCAGCGCCTGCTCGCCGATCGGCTGGAAGCCGAGGTCGCCAGCGGGCAGCATCAGTTCCTGCTGGTACTCGCGCAGCAAGAGGTAGACCGGCAGCGAATCTGAGATATGGCCGAGCCCGAAGCGCAGGATGTCGGTCGTCGCATCGCGCGCCTCGGGGCGCACCAGCAGCCTGAGGATGTGCCCCGCCGGCCCGCTGGTGAGGTGCAGGTAGGCGGTGAGATCGTCGTGCGGGCCGAGCACCCAGGCGCGGCGCGCCGGGCGGCTCCAGCCGCGCGCCAGCGGGAGCATCCAGTCGCGCGGGGCGCGCGCCTCGGCGTGCTGGACGCTCTTGGGCGTCACGGCGCCGTAGAGCTTGTGGATGGCCCAGACATCGCGCCGGCTCTGGGGGCGCATGGGCGCGATCGACGTGCCCTGGTCCCAGTCGGGGCCGTCCAGCCGCATCACCGTCTGGTAGCCGAACGAGCTGAAGCCGAGCTGGCGGAAGACCTCGCGCAGCTCCTCGTGGCGCTCGGAGAGCGCGCCGTAGAGGCGCTGGACCCGGTGCTGGCCGGCGTGGACGCAGAGCACCTCGAGCAGGCGAAACCAGGCGTCCGGGTCAGTCGGGCTCGTGGCGTTCCCGTAGGCCAGCAGCTGGACGATGTCGAGCTCTGGGCGCCCATAGCGGCCGACCGCCTGGACCACCGCCTGCATGCCGCGCTCGCGGAACACGAACGTCGCGCCGTCGCGCCCGGCGCCCTCGATCGTGCAGCGCATGGCGAACCAGAAGGGCCGGTGGGGCAGCGCCAGCATGGTCTCGTTGTAGAGCGTGACCGAGCTGCGCGGTTTGCGGCGGAGTGTCCAGAGATCGGCGAATGTGACCGGTCGTATCATACGTTCGGTGCTGAGAGCTGAGCGCCGCGGGCGGGTGCGCGAGTTCCTCGCCCGGGCCTCAGCACGCAGCGTTCATAGCTCGAGAAAGTAGCGGTGCATCCTGTCGTCCGGCGTGAGCTCGGGGTGGAAGGCGGTCGCGAGCATGCGGCCCTGCTGCGCGGCCACCACCCGGCCGTCGTCGAGCGCGGCGAGCACCTCCACGCCGCTGCCGGGCGACTCGAGGATCGGCGCGCGGATGAAGACGGCGCGCATCGGCTCTTCGCCGAGCTGCGGGATGGACAGGTCGGCCTCGAAGCTCTCGAGCTGGCTGCCGAAGGCGTTGCGGCGGGCGGCGATGTCCATGAGCGCGAGCGACGGCTGGTCCTCGCGGCCGTCGACGATCGTCTTCGCCATCAGGATCGCCCCGGCGCAGGTGCCCCACAGGGGCATTCCCTGGCGCACCCGGCTGCGGATCGGCTCGAGCAGGTTGTAGAGCGCGAGCAGCTTGCCGATCGTCGTGCTCTCCCCCCCTGGGATGATCAGACGATCGACCTGCTCGAGATGTTTCGGCAGACGGACCTGTACGGTCGGGGCGCCGATGCGCCGCAGCACCTCCTCGTGCTCCCGAAAGTCGCCCTGGAGGGCAAGTATTCCTATCGTCATACTCTCTCAGTAGCTAGTAGCCGGTAGCCAGGGGCCGGTGCGGCGCGGTCTCCGCGGGCGCAGCGGCGTCTGAGGCGCTGGCTACCGGCTACGCTGCTACCAGCCTCGCCCGGCCATGAGCTGCTCGCGCGGGATGTCGGAGATGTTGATCCCCACCATCGCCTCGCCGAGCCCTTTGCTGACCTCCGCGATGATCTGCGGGTCGTTGTAGTGCGTGGTGGCCTCGACGATCGCCCGCGCGCGCCGGCGCGGGTCGCCCGACTTGAAGATGCCGGAGCCGACGAACACGCCGTCCACGCCGAGCTGCATCATCAGCGCCGCGTCGGCCGGGGTGGCGATGCCGCCGGCCGCGAAGTTCACCACCGGGAGGCGCCCGGTCTCGGCGACCTGCCGGACCAGCTCGTAGGGCGCCTGGATGGACTTGGCGTAGGCGAACAGCTCGTCCTCGTCCATCGACTGCAGGCGGCGGATCTCGCTGTAGACCGCGCGGGCGTGGCGCACCGCCTCGACGACGTTGCCGGTGCCGGCCTCGCCCTTGGTGCGCAGCATGGCCGCGCCCTCGGCCACGCGCCGCAGCCCCTCGCCGAGGTTGCGGCAGCCGCAGACGAACGGCACCTTGAACTTATGCTTGTTGATATGGTGCTCCTCGTCGGCCGGCGTCAGCACCTCGCTCTCGTCGATGTAGTCGATGCCGAGCGCCTCGAGCACCTGCGCCTCGACGAAGTGGCCGATGCGCGCCTTCGCCATCACTGGGATGGTTACAGCCTGCTTGATCTGCAGGATCAGCTCCGGGTCGCTCATGCGCGCCACACCGCCCTGGCTGCGGATATCGGCGGGGACTCGCTCGAGGGCCATCACAGCAACCGCACCGGCTTCCTCGGCGATCTGCGCCTGCTCCGGGGTCACGACGTCCATAATGACCCCGCCCTTGAGCATCTGCGCCAGGCCTGCCTTGGTCGTCCAGGTTGACTTCTCCATTGGACGGACTCCTTGGTGTGTACCGCAATCTGTGTGACAGGGCGTGTGTGGCGGGGTGGCGGCGACGCGCCTCACACCTTCCCTTCTCCCGCCGCGCCTGTGGAACATCGGGCAGCGTGGAGGGCGTGCCGCCCCCGCACCTGCGGGCGGAGAGCCTGCGCGGCGGACCCGCCAGGGCAATCACCTAAGCCCTGTCATGGGACAATTTTGGCTGTATTGTACCATAAGCCCCACAGAGGCGGGAGGGTCAATGCGCGGCCCGCATGCCGGGACAAAGGCGCAGGCCGCGGGGCGCAGCCCGGCGCCGATGCACCGGTGCACGCGACCTGCGGCCTGCAGGGGTGTCAAGCGTTCGCTTGGGGCCTAGCGCCCGAAGCGCTCGGCCACCGCGTTCCAGTTGATGGTGTTCCACCAGGCTTCCAGGTAGTCCGCCCGGCGGTTCTGATACTTGAGATAGTAGGCGTGCTCCCACACGTCCACGCCGAGCAGCGGGATGTGGCCCTGCATCAGCGGGCTATCCTGGTTAGCGGTGCTGTAGGCGTGCAGGTTGCCGTCCTTGTCCATCACCAGCCAGGACCAGCCGCTGCCGAAGCGCTTGAGGCCGTTATCCTTGATCTTGGCCTTGAACTCGTTGAAGCTGCCGAAGGCCTTGTTGATCGCCTGCGCGAGGGCGCCGCTCGGCTCGCCGCCGCCGCCGGGGCCCATGATGCTCCAGAACAGCGTGTGGTTGTGGTGGCCGCCGCCGTTGTTGATCACCGCCTGGCGGATGCTCTCCGGCACGTCGTTGATGTTGGTCAGCAGCTCCTCGATCGTCGCGTTCTGCAGGTTGGGGTGGCCCTCGAGCGCCGCGTTCAGGTTCGTGACGTAGGTAGCGTGGTGCTTACCGTGGTGGATCTGCATCGTCTGGGCGTCGATGTGCGGCTCGAGCGCGGCAGCGTCGTACGGCAGGGGCGGAAGGGTAAAAGCCATTGGGTGCCTCCTTGCTTACTTAGCTTCCTCTCTATCATTGAGATGAGTGCTCGGTCTGCTCCGGCTGCGGCGCGCTGATCCGGTAGCGGCAGCAGCCGCCGCCTTCGGCGATCGTCTCCTCGCGGACGATCTCGGTGCCGAGTAGCTCCTCGTACAACCGCAGCTCGTGGGCGCAGGCCTGCGGGTAGTCGCGAGCGGCGCAGTCCACCGGGCAGTTGTGCTCGACGAGGGCGTACTCGCCGCCCGGCAGCTCGTGACACTCGCACATGTAGCCCTGCTCGGTGAGCAGCTCGGCGAGCTCGGCGACCTGCTCGGCGTGGCTCTTGCCGGCGAGGCGCTCGGCGTACTGCTCGCGGAGCTGCTCGCGGCGCGCTGCGAACAGCCGGTCCACGGCCTCATCGCCGCCCTCGGCCGCCACGAACGCCAGCGCGTCCAGCGCCAGCCGGTCGTAGCGCTTGGGGAACAGCGACTCGGCGGCGGGGGTCAGCGCGTAGAGGTGGCTCGGGCGGCCGATCCCGCGCCGCACGCCCGCGGTGCTCACCAGGCCGTCCCGCTCGAGCAGCGCGAGGTGCTGGCGCACGCCGACAGCGCCGATGCCGAGCGCGTCGCTCAGCTCAGCGGCGGTCATCTGCCCGCGACGGCGCAGCAGGTGCAGGATCTGCTGGCGCGTCTGGCCCTGCTCGCGATGCTCCAGCCCCATGGCCCCTCCCGAGGGTGCGAGCGGCGTTGCCCCCCGGCACACCCGTGTGACAAGCGGCTTCGGTGGTGCGAGAGATAACCCGCCCCCACGAGCCTTGCCCCGCCGCAGCGCGGCGGAGGCGTGTGATCTGTGGCGGGATCGCCCCGCCGAACTTCCACGCTGTTGGGAGTATAGCACCGGCGTTTCGAGTTTGTCAAGAAAAAACTTTCGAAATGTGGCTTCTTGAGAGGACTTAGGCGGTGGTCCGTCCTGCACCCGGTCGCATTCTCGCAGGCGCTCCGCCCTGCACCACCCGCGCCAGGGCCTGCGGCCCTGGACCCGCAAGAGAACGAGTCCCGTACCAGTCTGCCCGTTGTGATGCCCATCTACACCGATGCCCGGCCCCAGGCACAGACTGATGCGCTGCAATGCCCAGTGAGGCGGTCCCTCTCGTCCTGAAGCACGCTCTGACCGCACCGCGTACCTCCTGTTCTTGACAGCCGGTACGGCTACCGCTAGACTTGCGCACTGGCGCTGTGTGGAGTGCTGCAGAGCGGGAGGGAGTGGGGTGGACCTGCGCGACAACGTGATTGTGATTACCGGCGCGTCGAGTGGCTTCGGCGAGCTGATCGCCCGCCGCTGCGCGCAGGCCGGCGCACGCGTGGTGCTGGCCGCGCGCTCGCGTGAATCGCTCGAGCGGCTCGCGGACGAGCTCGGGCGCGAGCGGGCGCTGGCGGTGCCCACCGACGTCGCCGATCCCGAGGCGGTGCAGCAGCTGGCGGCGGCCACCCTCGACCGCTTCGGGCGTGCGGATGTGCTGGTGAACAACGCCGGCTTCGGCGTGTTCGGCCGCATCGCCGAGGCTAGCCCGGCCGACCTGCAGGCGATGATGGACGTCAATGTGTTCGGCGCGCTGCGCTGCACGCAGGCGTTTCTGCCGCACATGCTCGCCCGGCGCCGCGGGCAGATCGTCATGATGGCGTCGCTGTCCGGGCTGATCGCGACGGCGAACATGGGCTTCTACAGCGCGACCAAGCACGCCCTGGTGGCGATCGCGCGCTCGCTGATGCTCGAGCTGCACGGCACCGGGGTGCGCTGCGCGCTGGTCTGCCCCGGCGTCGCGGCGACGGGGTTCCAGCGCTACTCCGGGTTCGACCAGTACCCGCGCATCACGCGCTGGACGAACTGCACTCCCGAGCAGGTGGCGGACGCGACGCTGCGGGCGATCGCCCGGCGCACGCATGGTGAGGTGGTGGTCCCGTGGTACGGGCGGCTGCTGGACATCATTTCAACCCCGCTGCCGGGCGTGACGCGCCTGGTGATGCGGCTGGTGGGCTAGGGGGTTCTCTATGACACGGGAGCGGATCGCGCGCAGGATGGAGCAGGTGCCGGCATCCGGCATCCGGCGCTTCTTCGATATCGCCGCGCAGATGAAGAACGTGATCTCGCTCGGCATCGGCGAGCCGGACTTCGTCACGCCCGAGCACATCCGCGCCGCCGGCGTGCGCTCGCTCGACGAGGGGCGGACCGCGTACACCTCCAACTCGGGCCTGATCGAGCTGCGCGTGGCGCTCGCCGAGCACCTGCAGCGGCTCTACGGCGTGAGCTACGACCCGGAGACCGAGCTGCTGATCACCGTCGGCGTGAGCGAGGCGCTGCAGAACGCGATGATCGCGACGATCAACCCCGGCGACGAGGTGATCATCCCCGAGCCGTGCTTCGTCGCCTACCCGGCGTGCGTCGTGTTCGCCGGCGGCACGCCGGTGTACGTGACCACGCGGGTCGAGGAGAGCTTCCAGGTGACGGCCGAGGCGATCGAGGCGGCGATCACGCCGCGCACGCGCGCCATCCTGATCGGCTACCCGAACAACCCGACGGGCGCGGTGATGCCGCGCGAGCGGCTGCAGCAGATCGCCGAGCTCGCCGAGCGCCACGACCTGCTGGTGTTCTCGGACGAGATCTACGACCGGCTGGTCTACGGCGTCACGCACACCTGCTTCGCGTCGCTGCCAGGCATGCGCGAGCGGACGCTCCTGATGGGCGGCTTCTCCAAGGCGTACGCGATGACCGGCTGGCGCCTGGGGTGGCTGGCGGCGCCGGCGGATATTCTCGCGGCGGTGCGCAAGGTTCACCAGTACGCGATCATGTCCGCGCCGACGGTGGCGCAGTACGCCGGGCTGGAGGCGCTGGCGAGCGGCGAGGAGGATGTGCGGGCGATGGTCGCCGAGTACGACCGGCGGCGGCGGGCGATCGTCGCGGGGCTCAACGACATTGGCCTGCCGACCTTCGAGCCGCAGGGGGCGTTCTACGCCTTCCCGCGCGTGGACCACCTGGGCCTGACGAGCGAGGAGTTCTGCGAGCGGCTGCTGCGCGAGCGCGAGGTGGCGGTGATCCCCGGCGACGTCTTCGGGCCGGGCGGGCGCGGCTTCGTGCGCGCCTGCTACGCGGCGTCGATGGATAAGATCGAGGCGGCGCTCGACCGGATCGATGCGTTCGTGCGGTCGCTGGCGTAGGCGCGTTGCTGTTTCGATTCGATGCCGTACCGTTTTGCGCATCGCTTCCGGCTGGGCGGCGCTAGGATGGTATCAGGCGGTGTAGTAGACGAAGCCGCTGGTGATACTGAATCCGAAACACGGAGGCCCAACCGATGACCAACGACGTCGAGACCGTGACCGCTTCTCAGCAGGAGCCTGTGGTGATCGAGGAGCAGCTCTACTGCGCGCTCAGCGGGCGGCCCATCCGCCACGACGAGGCCTACTGGGCGCCGCCGCTGATTACGGCGCGGCAGTTGGTCACGACGGTGATCACCACGCTGCTGCACGCGCCGGGGACGCTCGGCCAGGTGCTGCTCGCCGAGCAGCCGAACGTGCCGTACGCGAAGGACATGCGCGAGGAGCTGGCGGCGCGGCGCAGCGCGGAGCAGCTGAAGCTGCTCATCGGCCTGCTGGTGGCAGTGGCGCTGATCGCGCTGCCGGTGCTGTGGCTGACGCTGGCGCGCTGACGCGCGGCTGCGCTTTTTCGACGAGATCTGCCGACGCCCGGACGGGCCTATCTGCTGAGCTGTGCGATGCGCGGCCGCCGAAGCGGCGACCCGCGCAGCCGCCGGCGCTCGGCCCGCGGCGGTGCTCGAGAAGCCTGCTTCTTCGGGCGCGGACGCACCTGGCTCGTCCGCGCCACGAGGGGGAAGGGCTTCGTGCTGCTGCGGGCCGTAGGGCTCTGCCCCACGGCGCAGCCCGTGTCAGTTGCCGACTAGGAGGATAGCGCTGATCCTCCCCACGAAGAGAGGCTCAGGACCACTGGAATGCTGCTCTCGGTCATCATGCCGTGCTACAACGAGTCGGCCACGCTGCCGACCATCCTCGCCCGGGTGCGGGCGGTGGACATCCCGAAAGAGATCATCGCCGTCGACGACCACTCCAGCGACAATACGTACGAGATCCTCTGCGCGGAGGCCGCCGCCGACCCGTCGATGACGGTGATCCGCCACCCGACGAACCGCGGCAAGGGCGCGGCGGTGCGGAGCGGCCTGGCGCGCGCCTCCGGCGACGTCGTGATCGTGCAGGACGCCGACCTCGAGTACGACCCGAACGACTACTACGAGGTGGTCACGCCGATCATGGAGGGGCGGGTGGACGTGGTCTTCGGCTCACGCTTTATGGGCCGCCACACCGGCATGTACTTCTGGAACGCCCTCGGCAACAAAGGGCTGACCTTCCTCACCAACTTCCTCTTCAACTGCTGGATCTCGGACATGGAGACCTGCTACAAGGCCATGCGCACCGAGATCATGCGCGACCTGCGCCTGGAGAGCAACGACTTCCGCCTGGAGCCGGAGATCACGGCCAAGGTGCTCAAGCGCGGCCACCGGATCTACGAGGTGCCGGTGAGCTACCTCGGGCGCACCTACGAGGAAGGCAAGAAGATGAAGCCGAGCCAGGGGTTCTACGCCATCCTCGCGCTGTTCCGCTACCGGCTGTTCGACTGATGACTCCGGGGAGGCTTCGCCTCCCCAGACCCCTCCGGGCTGCTTTCCGCGGAAAAGGTGAACTTCTGGAGCGGCCACGCCCTCCGAGCGGGGGTGCGGGGCGAGGCCACCGCGTCATCCCTGTACTACATCAAGCGAGCGTAACGAATGAGCCGGATCGACGAGTATCTGGTAAGCCTGGCGCAGGTGCTCACGGCGATGCCGCGCGAGGAGCTGGCGGCGATCGAGCGCGTGCTCTGGTCCACCTACGAGCGGGACGGGACGATCTTCGTCTGCGGCAACGGCGGGAGCGCCGCCACGGCCTCGCACTTCGCGTGCGACCTGGCGAAGTGGACGATCAACCCGGACCGGCGGCGCCTGCGCGCCATCGCGCTGACGGATAACGTGCCGGTGATGACGGCCTGGTCGAACGACGCCGCCTACGAGCGGGCGTTTGTCGAGCAGCTGATCGGCCTGTACCGGCCGGGGGACACGCTGGTGGCGATCTCGGGCAGCGGGAACTCGCCGAGCGTGCTGCGGGCGGTCGAGTGGGCCAACGCCCAGGGCGCGCCGACGGTCGGGCTGGCGGGGTTCGGTGGAGGGCGGCTGGCCGAGATCGCGCGGCACGTGCTGGTTGCGCCGAGTCACCTCATGCCCGAGGTGGAGGATGCCCACATCGCGGTCTGCCACGCGCTGGCGGTGAGCCTCGGCGAGCGGATCGGCAGAGGGTGACGGCGGCGAGCGGAGACGCGTCAGCGACGCGGGCGCATTGAACTATGACGTACGTTCTTGGCTTGGATTTCGGCGGGACGAAGCTCGCGGCGGGGCTGGTGGACGCGCGCGGCGCGGTGGTGGCGCGGCAGGCGCGCCCGACCCCGGCGAGCGGCGGCGCGCAGGCGAGCCTGGCGCTGATGCTGGAGATGGCGCGCGAGCTGCTCGCGGACGGCCGGCTGTCGCCGCTGGCCGGCGTGGGCGTGAGCTTCGGCGGGCCGGTCGAGGCCGACGGCCGCACCGTGCGGCTGTCGATGCACGTGCCGGGCTGGGAGGGCGCGCGGCTGGCGGACCGGCTGGAGCAGGAGTTCGGGGTGCCGGCGGCGGTGGCGAACGACGGCGACGCGGCGGCGCTGGCCGAGTACCGCTTCGGCGCGGGGCGCGGCGTGCGGCACATGCTGTACCTGACGGTGAGCACCGGGATCGGCGGCGGCGTGATCATCGACGGGAGGCTGCACCGCGGCGAGCGGGCGTGGGCCGGCGAGGTGGGGCACCAGGTGCTCAAGCCGGACGGCCCGCCGTGCCCGTGCGGGCGCAACGGCTGCCTCGAGTCGCTCGCGTCGGGGCTCTCGGTGGCGCGCGAGGCCCGGGCGCGGCTGCGCGCGGAGGGCGCCTCGGGCAGCTCGCTGGCGTCCCTGGCGCCCGAGGATCTGACGGCGCGCGATGTGGCCGCGGCTGCGGCGCAGGGGGACCGGCTGGCGCGCGAGGTGTGGGAGGCCGCGATGGAGTGGCTCGGGATCGGCGTCGCTTCGGCCTGCAACCTGATCAACCCGGGGCGCGTGGTCATCGGCGGCGGCCTGACGCGCGCCGGCGACCTGCTGTTCGCGCCCGTTCGCCGGGTGGCCGCCGCGCGCGCGCTCGACCCGGCGCTCGAGATCGTGCCCGCGGCGCTCGGCGACGATGTCGGCATTCTGGGCGGCGCGGCGCTGGTGCTCTAGGGCGCGCTCGCGGCCTGCCGGGCGCGGCTTCACTAGAGCGTGACACAGGTTCCGAAAACGGGCGCGTCTGCGTGGGCGGACGCGCCGGACAGAGAGAAACCCCTATGCCCCCGAAACCCTGGAAGACGCTGTCGAGCCGCGAGGTGTACCGCAACAAGTGGATCGACGTGCGCGAGGACATCGCCGAGATGCCGAACGGCCGCACGACGATCTACGGCGTGGTGACGATGAGCGGCGCGGTGGGGGTGCTGCCGTTCCTCGACGACGGGCGGGTCGTGATGGTGCGCCAGTACCGCTACGTCCAGGGCGAGAACCAGCGCTGGGAGATGCCGACCGGCGGCGTCCACCCCGGCGAGTCGCTCGAGGAGGCCGCCCGGCGCGAGCTGCGCGAGGAGATCGGCTACACCGCCGGCCGGCTGGAGTGGGTCAGCACCTTCTACACGTCGAAGAGCGTGTGCGACGAGACGGCGCACATCTACCTGGGCTACGACCTGACGCCGGCGCGGGATGTGCCCGACGACACCGAGTTCCTCGAGATCGCGGCCCTGCCGTTCGACGAGGTGCTGGACATGGTGCTGCGGAGCGAGATCCGCGACTCGATGACGGTGATCGCGGTGCTGCACGCGGCGCGCCTGCGAGGCTAGAGGCTGCGCCTGCTGGATCACCCCCGGCATCACTCGCCGGGGGTGATTTCGTTTCGCCTGCGGCGCTCCAGCACCGGGCGGGCGCCGCTGTTGCGCGTTCGTTCCCCAGCGTAGCAGGATCGTTTCTCCCCGCTCACCTGCGCTCTCCTATACTCCCCGCAGAGGGGCCGGATCCTCTCGCCCGCGCCGTTGGCGCCCGCCTCTCCCCGATGAAGGCCCCCTCACGACGACGCTCGTCTGTCGGCGCCGCCAGTTGACTCGAGCGGCAGACCTCTGTTGCTACAAGGAGGAAGCGATGCTCCACCGGATCGTCGAGCTCCTGGGGGCCGGGGCTGCGCCGCTCGAACACCGCGCCACGGCCACCGGCCGCGACCGGCCCGCACCGGCGCCGCACAGCTTACAGACGATCCTCAGCAAGCGCTCACGGCGCACCCGGCGGTGAGTTGAAAGGAGGACTTCCGTGGAATGGGTACGCTGGTTCAGTGATATCGGTATCGACGATGTGCCATCGGTCGGCGGCAAGAACGCGTCGCTGGGCGAGATGCTGCGCGAGCTCGGGGAGCTGGGCGTGCGCGTGCCCGACGGCTTCGCGGTGACCGCCGACGCCTACCGCTACTTCCTGGAGGCTAATAACCTCGAGGAGCCCATCCGCGAGCAGCTCGCCGGCTGGACGCGCGGCGACGTGAAGGACCTGACCAGGCGCGCGCGCCACATCCGCAACCTGATCCTCAAGGGCTCGTACCCCGCCGACATGGCGGACGAGATCATCAGCGCCTACCGCGAGCTGTCGCGCCGCAGCGGCGTCGAGGACCTGGAGGTGGCGGTGCGCTCCTCGGCCACCGCCGAGGACCTGCCGACGGCCAGCTTCGCCGGGCAGCAGGAGACCTACCTCCACGTCCATGGCGAGGCCGAGCTGCTCGAGTCGATCAAGAAGTCGCTCGCGAGCCTGTTCACCGCGCGTGCGATCAGCTACCGCGAGGACATGGGCTTCGACCACTTCAAGGTTGCGCTCTCCGTCGGCGTGCAGCGCATGGTGTACGCCGACGAGGCCAGCTCGGGCGTGATCTTCACGCTCGATACCGAGACCGGCTTCCGCGATGTGGTCTTCATCACGGCGATCTGGGGCCTGGGCGAGAACATCGTGCAGGGGCGCGTCAGCCCCGACCAGTTCTACGTCCACAAGCCGACGCTGCGCCAGGGCTACCGGCCGATCATCGCCAAGAAGTGCGGCGCCAAGGAGCTTAAGCTGGTCTACGACCGCAACGACCACCGGCTGAAGAACCTCACGGTGCTGCCGGCCGACCGGGCGCGCTTCGCGCTGAGCGACGACGACGTTCTGCAGCTCGCGCGCTGGAGCCTGGCGATCGAGGAGCACTACAGCCGCAAGCGCGGCGCCGACACGCCGATGGACATCGAGTGGGCCAAGGACAGCCGCACCGGCGAGCTGTTCATCGTCCAGGCGCGGCCGGAGACGGTGCACGCCCAGAAGCGCGGCACGAAGCTGCGCCTCTACCAGCTCACCGAGCAGGGCGAGGTGCTGGCCGAAGGGCTGGCCGTCGGCGACGCGATCGCCGTCGGCGCGGCGCGCGTCATCCGCGACCCGAGCCAGATGGCGGAGTTCCGGGAGGGCGAGGTGCTCATCACCGAGATCACCAACCCGGACTGGGAGCCGATCATGAAGCTGGCGCGCGCGATCGTCACCGAGCGCGGCGGGCGCACCTCGCACGCGGCGATCGTCGCCCGCGAGCTGGGCATCCCGGCGATCGTCGGCGCGAGCGGCGCCATGCAGGCGGTGGCGAACGGCCAGGAGGTCACGGTCTGCTGCGCCGAGGGCGAGGTGGGCCGCGTGTACGCCGGCGCGCTGGCGCACACCGTCGAGGAGATCGACCCGGCGGCGCTGCCGGCCACCCGCACCCAGGTCATGATGAACGTCGGCAACCCGGAGCAGGCGCTGAAGCTGGCGCAGATCCCGAACGACGGGGTCGGCCTGGCGCGCATGGAGTTCATCTTCGCCTCCTGGGTGCGCGTCCACCCGCTGGCGCTGACGCGCTACAACCAGCTGCCGGACGCGATCAAGCGCGAGGTCGACAAGCTGACGGCCGGCTACGAGGACAAGACCGAGTACTTCGTCGACAACCTGGCGCGCGGCATCGGGATGATCGCGGCCGCCTTCTGGCCGAAGCCGGTGATCGTGCGGCTGTCGGACTTCAAGACCAACGAGTACGCGCACCTGCTGGGCGGCGCGCTGTTCGAGCCGGGCGAGGAGAACCCGATGCTCGGCTGGCGTGGCGCGAGCCGCTACTACCACCCCGACTACCAGGAGGGCTTCATGCTCGAGGTGGCGGCGATCCGGCGCGTGCGCGAGGTGTTCGGGCTGAAGAACGTGGTGGTCATGGTGCCCTTCTGCCGCACGCCGGAGGAGGGCAGGCGGGTGCTCGAGGTCATGCGGCGCGGCGGCCTGGAGCGCGGCGTGGACGGGCTGGAGGTCTATGTGATGGCCGAGATCCCGTCGAACATCCTGATGGCGGATGAGTTCGCCGAGGTGTTCGATGGCTTCTCGATCGGCTCGAACGACCTCACCCAGCTGACGCTGGGCGTGGACCGCGACTCGGAGCGGGTGGCGTCGCTGTTCGACGAACGCATCAGCGCGGTGCGCCGCTCGTGCGCCGAGCTGATCGCCGCCGCGCACCGCAGCGGGCGCAAGGTGGGGATCTGCGGCCAGGCGCCGTCGGACTACCCGGAGTTCGCGGAGTTCCTGGTGGCGCAGGGCATCGACTCGATCAGCCTGAGCCCGGACGCGATCGTGCGGACCAAGCGGCACATCCACGAGGTCGAGCAGGGCCTGCAGGCCGCGGCCGAGCCGCAGCTTGCGGTGGTCGACGTGTGACGCAGGGGCGGAGCCGCGCCAGGCGGGCGTAGCGGCGACGGAGGCCAGGCGATGGACGCGCCATCGGTCATCATCGTCTCTGGAGGAGTCGGCTACAGCGCCGAGCAGCTGGTGCGGACGGCGCTGGCGCAGTTCCCGGCCGCGGACGTGCGGGTGCAGTTCGTCCCGCGCGTCCGCCACACCGAGGAGCTGGCCAGCGCCGTGGAGCAGGCGGCGGCCGACAACGCGCTGATCGCCTTCACGCTGGTGGACCCGCAGCGGCGCCAGGATCTGCTGCGGCTGGCGCAGGAGCGCCAGGTGCCGGCGATCGACCTGATCGGGTCGCTGATCGACCGGCTGAGCGCCATGCTGGGCCAGGCGCCGCTGGGGCAGCCCGGGCGCTACGCGGAGCTGAACCGGACCTACTTCGACCGCATCGCGGCGATCGAGTACACCCTGGCGCACGACGACGGCGCGCACCCGGAGGACTGGGGCCAGGGCGATATGCTGCTGGTGGGCGTCTCGCGCGTGGGCAAGACGCCGCTCTCGACCTATCTGGCCGTGCTCGGCTGGAAGGTCGCCAACCTGCCGCTAGTGCGCGAGCTACCGCCGCCGCGCGAGCTGTTCCAGCTCGACCGGCGGCGTGTGATCGGGATGACGATCGGGCTCGAGCAGCTGATCGAGCACCGGCGCTGGCGGCAGAAGCGGCTAGGGATGCCGCTCGGCGCCAACTACTGCGACCCGCGCGTGCTGAGCGATGAGCTTGAGCGCAGCGACCAGCTGTTCCGGCAGCGCGGCTTCCCGGTGGTGGATGTGACCAACAAGCCGCTCGAGACGATCGCCGCCGAGGTGCTCGCGATCGTGGAGGCGGGCAGGCGCGCGGCCCACGCCGCTGGGCCGGCGGGCGCTGCCGGAGCCGCGCGGTGAGCTTCGGAAGCGCGGCCGGCTCACGGCGTGCGAAACAGGCGACGGGCTGTGACTCTAGCAGGCCGCAGCCCGTCGCCCGTAACGCCAGCAGGAGGTTCTGGGAGGCAAGGTGGCGCCAGGATCGCAGGTCCAATGACCCGCTCGCAGACCCAATGGTCCGCTCTCCCTGGCGTCACCCTGAGTCTAGCACGATCGGGCGGCAGTGGCGTGGCGGCGTATCACCTCCGGGTGAAGAAGTGACACCCAGGCGGGCCGCGCGCAGCCGCTCCCCTCGCACCACCCCCCTCGCCCGATGAATCTGCTCAGGACGCCGCTGTTCTCCCGGCGCGGCGGTTGCCAAGCCGTGCGCCCGGGAGGCGAAATCTTTCCTTCGACTGCGGGCTGCCGCGCTATGCTGATGATGAGGCTCCGCGCGCGGCGTGTAGCCAGCGAGCGCGCGCGGACAACCGTGGCCCGCGGCCACGGAGGGGGTGTGCGATGAGTCACGCGGCGAACGATCCGCGCAGGAAGCAAACGATCCTCACGGTCGGCTTCCTCGCACTCTACCTGGTGCTGGTCGCGCTGGGCCTGTTTGTGGGCCTGGTGATCTGGCGCCAGGCGTTGTACTTCGTGTTCTACGGCTGGGCCGGCTTCGGCGCCTGGGCGCGGTTCCTGTATATGACCACCGTCGTCGGCGGCTCGATGCTGCTGGTGCTCGGGCTGCTGGTGGCTGAGCGGTACCTGGACGCCGGCAGGGAGCGGGGGCAGCTGCTGCCGCGCTTTTTCAGAGCGGCGGGGCTGGCCGCCCTGATCGGCCTGCTCGGCTGGATCATCCTGGTGGTGGGGCGCGCCGGCTAGGAGACGCCGCTGCTGGTATGACGACCTTCTCGATCAGATCGAACAGCGCCCGGTCATCGGCACGCCAGCGGCCGGAGCCATTGACCCGGCCGCCGTGGACGTGCCAGGAGTGAGGCTTCCATGCATCTGCGTGTGCTGGCATGCGATCTCGATGGGACACTCGCCGAGCACGGCGAGGTCGCCGCTGAGACATGGGAGGCGCTCGCCCGAGCCCGCGCGGCCGGCCTGGCGATCATCCTCGTCACCGGCCGCATCCTCCAGACCTTTGCCCCAAACGGGCCCTACGCTGACCTGTGCGATGCGATCGTGGCTGAGGACGGGGCGGTCGTCTACTTCCCGGAGCGCGACCGGGTGGTCCTGCCGTTTGGGCGCCTGCCCCCGGAGCTTGTGGAGCGCCTCGATATGAGCAGCATCCCGCTCGAGCGCGGGATGGTGATCGTCGCGACACACGAGCCCTACGATCAGATCGTGCTGGAAGTCCTGCGCGGGATCGGCGGCGGCGCGACGGTCGAGTACAACCGGGGCGCTGTGATGGTGCTGCCGGCCGGCGCGACGAAGGGCGCCGGGCTGCTCTACGCCCTGCGCGAGCTGGGCTACTCGCCGCACAACGTCGTCGCATGCGGCGATGCCGAGAACGATCGCAGCCTGTTCGCGGTCGCCGAGCTGGCCGTCGCGGTCGCCAACGCGGTGCCGCCCATCCGGGCCATCGCCGATGTCATCCTGCCCGAGCCGGACGGCGCCGGCGTGCGCTTCCTGATCGGCGAGCTGTGTGCCGGGCGCACTCTCCCGGCCAGCCCGCGGCCCGACCGGCAGCTGCTGCTGGGGCGAACGCCCGCCGGCAGCGCGGTGCACATCGCGCCCGCGACGCTTCTGGACGGCAACATCGGCATCGTCGGCGCGAGCGGGAGCGGCAAGTCGTGGGTCGCGGGTCTGCTCGCGGAGGAGCTGCTGAAGCAGGGGTACCAGCTCTGCGTGATCGACCCGGAGGGCGACTACCGCGGGCTGCGCGCGTATCCCCACACGCTGCTGGTCGGCGGCCAGGGGACCCGGCTGCCGCCGGTCGCCGAGCTGGTCACGCTCTGCGAGTACAGCGACGTCAGCCTGGTGCTGGATCTGTCGACGCACCCGCTCGCCGAGCGCAACGCCTACGTCGCCGAGCTGCTGCGCGCCCTGCGCGGGCTGCGCGCTCGGCGCGGCCGGCCGCACTGGTTCCTGGCTGACGAGATCCAGAGCCTGTGCCCGTGCCACAACGGCGAGGTGACGGCCATGCTCGAGACCATGCTCCCGGACGGCGGGTGGTGTTTCGTCAGCTACCGGCCGAGCCAGGTATCGCCCCTGCTGCTGGCGATGTTGAACGGCTGGATCCTGACCCGCCTGAGCGCCCCGGCTGAGCTTGCGGCGCTCGCCCAGCTGCTCGGCAGCGAAGCCGCGTGGTCGGTAATTGAGCCGCACCTGCCGCAGCTGCCGACCGGGCAGGCCTACCTGCTGCTCGACACCGTGCGGGAGGGCTCAGACCAGCCAGGCACGTCGAAGGACAGCCCGGTGATATTCCGGCCCGGCCCGCGCACCGTGCCCCACATCCGCCACCTGCACAAGTACCTGTGGGCGCCGCTTCCCGACGGGCAGCGGTTCTACTTCCGCGACGCGGCCGGCGGAGAGCACGGGCAGGCGGCGAGCCTGTGGGAGTTTCGGGAGGCGCTCGCGCGGCTGCCCGGCGACGTGCTGCAGTACCACCTGTCCCGCGGCGACTTCAGCCGCTGGGTGCGCGACACGCTCCACGACAGCGAGCTTGCGGACCGGCTCGCCAGGATCAGCCGGCGCGGCATGGCCGGCGAAGAGCTGCGGCAGGCGCTGGTGTCGGTGGTGGTGGATCGTTTCGACGAGCTGGATAACCTGATATGACCAGCGCCCACCACGCGCTAGGACAGCCAGCGCCTGAGCCAGGGGACCGCGTCGGCGCCGTGCCAGCGGTGGTCGCCGGCGAAGACGCTGTGCGCCAGCCGCTCCTCGGCGCCGAGCAGGCGGTACGCCCGCCGCGTGATGTCGAGCTGCTCGGTCACGTTCGCCACGCCGCGCTCGCCGTTCAGCGGGTCGGAGTCGCCGGTCTCGACGAGCAGCGGCCGGGGGGCGATCAGCGCGCCGAGGTCGCCCATGTCCACGAGCCGCCACAGGCCCGGCACGTAGTTGCAGCTGCAGTTCTGGCTGAGGCGCAGCAGCGCGTCCTTGTAGCCGTAGAAGTAGCCGCTGACGATCGCGCAGCGCACCCGCTCGTCCAGCGCCGCCAGCCAGAGGGTCTGCAGCCCGCCGCCCGAGAGGCCGGCGCAGGCGATCCGCTCCGGGTCGCAGTCCTCGCGCGTGGCGGCGTAGTCCAGCAGGCGCATCAGGTCCCACACCCACATGCCGGTCACGGTCTGGCCGAGCGGTATGGCCATGTTGTTGAGCACGCGGCACGAGCTGCCGAGCGGGTCGCCGTCCTCGCGGGCCACGCGCTCGCGGCGCTCGCCGAAGCCGCGGGCGTCCGGGCAGAGCACGATGTAGCCGGCGCGGACGAGCTGCACGCCGTAGGCGTAGTTGTAGCGCGCGATCGCCTCCTTCACCGCCGGGTCGTCGTCGACGCCGGCCACCGCCGCCTTGCCGCCCCCGCCGTGCCCGTGCGGGGCGATCACGACCGGCCGCCGCTCGCCGGGGCGCAGGTCGGCCGGAGTCAGCGCGAAGAGCGGCATCGCGACGCCGGGCTCGACGTCGATCACGATCCGCTGGCGGACGTAGCCGTCCTGGGGCACGGGCGGGTCGTAGCGCGGGGAGAGCGGGCAGGCGCGCATGGTGTCGAGCCCGATCAGCGCGCGCAGCCGCTCGCGCAGGGCATCTCGCCAGGCGGCGAGCTCGCCGGGGCTGCTGGCGCGCAGGCCCATCGCGCGGCTCTCGGCGTCGAAGCGTGCGAGCAGGTACTCCTCGGTGGTGAAGCTGCTGTGCATGGGTGTGTTTCGCTTTCGTGGTGTGAGAGAGGCCCTGGCGGGTGGAGACGCCCCAGCGAGGCGCTGGTACGCATTATACTCGAGGGGAGTGGTATACTAGGCCCGATAGCAGGATTCCAGGGAGGCTTGGGGTGCTGCAGCGCCCCAGGCCTTCCGCCGCGTCCAGGGGGACGCGGGCACATGCGCGACCAGGCTGTCGCGCGGGGAGTATCGAGATGGTGTTGCTGACGGGGTTCGAGCCCTTCGGGGGCGACCAGGTGAACCCCTCGCTTGAGGTCGTGCGGCGGATCGGTTCAGAGGGGGTGGATGGGCTGCGCATCAGCACGCTGGTGCTGCCGGTGGATGCCCGGCGGGTGCCGGAGATGCTTGCGGAGGCGCTCCGCCGGCTGCGGCCGGACGCCTGCCTGATGCTTGGGCTTGCCGGCGGCGTCGCGGCGCTGCAGATCGAGCGCGTCGCCGTGAACCTGTGTGACTTCCGCATCCCCGACAACGGCGGGAGCCAGCTGATCGACGAGCCGGTGGTGGCCGGCGGCCCGGCGGCGTACTTCGCGACGGTGCCGGTGCGCGCGATGCAGGAGGCGGCGCGCGGCGCAGGTGTGCCGGCCGAGCTCTCGCTCTCGGCGGGGGCGTTCCTGTGCAACATGGCGATGTACGCGGCGCTGCACGTGTGCGCCACCGAGTCGCTCGCCACCCGCTGCGGCTTCGTGCACCTCCCGGCGCTGCCCGAGCAGGTGCTCGGCGACACGCGCGCCCGCCCGACGATGGCGCTCGAGACGATCTGCGCCGGGGTGCGGGCGATGCTGCGGGTGCTGGGCGAGTGAGGTGGTGTGGAGGGCGAACCCTCCACACCACCCGGCCCGCCGGCGGCGCTAGTAGGCGCGGGCGAAGATGACCTGGCGCGTCGTCTCCTTCCCGGTGTAGACGCAGCGCCCGGCGGCCTCCGGCTGCTCGAGCGGGATGCAGCGGATCGTCGCGCGCGTCTCGTCCTGGATGCGCTTCTCGTCCTCGGAGCTGCCGGCCCAGTAGGCGCGGGCGAAGCCGCGCTCGACCTGCTGCTTCAGCTCGTCGTACGTCGTCACATCGGCGGTGCGCTCCTCGCGGAACTTGAGCGCCCGCTCGAACAGGCTCTGCTGGATCTCCTCCAGCAGCTGCTCGATCCGCTCGGTCAGGCCGGCCTGCGGCACGAAGGACTTGCCCTCGCGCCCCGGCCGGTCGCGCCGGGCCAGCGCCACGCTGCCCTTCTCCACATCCTTCGGGCCGACCTCCACCCGCACCGGCACGCCCTTCAGCTCCCACTCGTTGAACTTGAAGCCCGGCGTGAGGTTATCGCGGTCGTCCACCTTGAAGCGCAGGCGGCCCTTCCAGCCGGCGGTGATCTGCGCGACCGCGCCCATCACCGCGCTGCGCTCCTCGTCGTTCTTGTAGATCGGCACCACCACCACCTGCGTCGGCGCCAGCCGCGGCGGGATCACCAGGCCCTCGTCGTCCGAGTGGGACATGATCAGCGCGCCGATCAGCCGCGTGCTGACGCCCCAGCTCGTCGTCCAGGCGTACTGGATGGTGTTGTGCTGGTCGGTGAAAGTGATGTTGAAGGCGCGGGAGAAGTTCTGGCCGAGGTTGTGCGAGGTGCCGGCCTGCAGCGCGCGGCCGTCCTGCATCATGGCCTCGATGCAGTACGAGCGCAGCGCGCCGGGGAACTTCTCCTTCTCGGTCTTGAGCCCTTTGATCACCGGCACCGCCATCTCTTTCTCGACGAAGTCGGCGTAGACGTCGTGCAGGATCATGAGCGTCTCGCGCTCGGCGTCCTCCTCGGTGGCGTGGACGGTGTGGCCCTCCTGCCAGAGGAACTCGGCGGTGCGCAGGAACGGGCGGGTGCGCATCTCGGCGCGCATCACGTTGGCCCACTGGTTGATCAGCAGCGGCAGGTCGCGGTAGCTGCGGATCCACTTGGAGTAGAAGTGGCCGATGATCGTCTCGCTGGTGGGCCGGATGATGTACGGCTCGGCCAGCTCCTCGCGGCCGATCTGCGTCACCTCGAACAGCTCCGGCGCGAAGCCCTCGACGTGCTCGGCCTCCTTCATGATGAAGCTCTTGGGGATCAGCAGCGGGAAGTAGGCGTTCTCGTGGCCGGTCGCCTTGATCCTGTCGTCCAGGCCGCGCTGGATGTGCTCCCACAGGGCGTAGCCGGTGGGCTTGAACACGATGCAGCCGCGCACGACCTCGGCGTAGTCGGCGAGCTGCGCCTGCTGCACGATATCGAGATACCACTGGGCGTAATCTTTCGCGCGCGGCGTAATTCCTTCTTTTGGCATTGATTTCCTCTGTTCTAAAGCGTCGTGTCGGGCGCGCCGTCGAACAGCGCGCTCAGAGGCACACCCAAATCCGGCGGGTCGCCATCTCCTCACTCCTTCGCCCGGCGGCGTGCGTCGAGCCTCTCGGCGGCCGCCTGGTATCAAGTTGTAGGCCGCCGGCAAGTGCGTGAAACGCTCCGGGGGCGCCTGTGGCGTGCGGCGGTCCGCCGCCTGTCGGGTCGCGATGCTCAGTGCTGCCGGGCGGTACTAGTATACGGCACGGCGGCTGCCACCTCAACCCGCGCGATGTCCAGGCGCAGGGCCCACTGGCGCGGGTCGGCGTCAAGCGCCGCCAGCCAGGCGTCGAGCCCGCCGGCGGCGGCGATCTCGTCCCCGAAGCGGTCGGGCGTCTCGAACTCCAGCCCCTCGGTCGCGAGGTAGCCGAGGGTGAGGCCGCCGGCGCGCTGGACGAAGAGCGGCCAGGAGACATCGGTGCCGATCGTCTCGTCGGGGCAGCCGGCGAGGATCGCCTGGGCGGCCCGCCGCGACACGCCCCGCGCGGCGGCGGTGACGTCCCACGCCAGCCCGCTCACCTGGGCGAACACGTGGTTGACGATCGCCTCGGTGTCGCGCTGGGCGCGCGGGTGGCTGCCGAAGGCGCGCGGCGTGCGGCCGAGCACGGTGAAGTCATAGCGCCCGATGTGGCGGGCGGCGCGCTCGAGCTCCTTCGGGTGCCGCTCGGCCCAGTGCAGGGCGCGGTCCAGGTCGCAGAACAGCAGCGTGTGCGGCTCGTGCTCCAGGCCGAGCGCCAGGGCCGCGCGGCGCGCACGGCCCAGCTGCAGGTGCCCGTCGGACGGCCCGCGCCGCACCAGCGCCCCGCTCTCGGCCAGCGGCGCCAGCGCGGAGTCCGGGGTCTGCTCCGTCGCCTGGACGGCGAGCGCGTCGAAGATGCGCATCAGCGCCGGGAGCACGCGCCGGGCCTGCGCCGTCAGCCGGCCGTCGGGGTCGTGGTGGATGCTGGCTAAAGCTACTGTCACGTCGCTCTCGCTCTTCCGGCGCTCTAGCGCTCGGCGTTCAGCGCGTCGCGCAGCGCCTGGATCGCCTCGGCCACCGTCTGGCGCTGGTTGAAGATCGCCGAGCCGACGACGATGTTGGTGGCGCCGGCGGCGACGACCTCGGCCAGGTTGGACGCCTTCACGCCGCCGTCCACCTGGAGGTGGACGTGCCCGAGGCCGCGCTCGTCCAGCATGCGCCGCAGCCGGGCGATCTTGCCGGTGCTGGCGGCGATGTACTCCTGGCCGCCGAAGCCGGGGTTGACCGACATCACCAGGGCCAGGTCGATGTCGGGCAGGATCTCCTCGAGCGCCGCGAGCGGGGTGGCGGGGTTGAGCGCGACGCCGGCGGTGATGCCGTGCTCCTTGATCTGCTGCACCGTGCGGTGCAGGTGCGCCGTCGCCTCGACGTGGACCGTGATGTGGCTGGCGCCGGCGCGCACGAAGTCGCCGATGTAGCGCTCGGGCTGCACGATCATCAGGTGGCAGTCGAGCGGGATGCTGACGGCCCGGCGCAGCGCCTCGACCACCGGGAGGCCGACGCTGATGTTGGGGACGAACAGGCCGTCCATCACGTCGATCTGGAGCCAGTCGGCGCCGGCGGCCTCGGCGGCGCGGGCCTGCTCGGCGAGGTGGCCGAAGTCGGCGGAGAGCACCGAGGGCGCGAGCAGGATCGGGCGGCCAGCGACGGTTGCGAGGGGCATAGCACTCCAGGCAGCGTAGGGGCGTGTGGCACGCCCGCGCGAGCAGGCGACATTATAGCACGCGCGCTAGAGGCCAAGGGCCGCGAGCTGGCGCTCGGCGCGCTGGCGCCAGGTGGAGGAGGGCGCCAGATCGGCGGCGGAGACGAGCGCCTGTCGCGCCCCGTCGCGGTCCCCTATGGCAGCCAGGGCCCGGCCGAGGTGGTAGGCGGCCTCGGGGCTGGTGGGGCTGAGGCGCAGCGCCTCGCGGGCGGCGGCCACGGCCGCCGCAGCCTCGCCGCAGGCCAGCCGCGCGGCGGCCAGGAGCGACCAGGCCGAGGCGTCGGTGGGGATCAGGCGCGTGGCCTCCTCGGCGGCGGGGAGGCCGGAGTCGCAGGCCTGGAGCGAGGTGTCGATGTGAAAGCGGGCGGCCGCGAGCGCGTAGGGGCCGCGCTGGGCGGGCGGCGCCCGGCGCAGCGCCTGGTCGTACTCGGCGGCGGCGGCCACGTAGTCGCGCCGGGCGGCGTAGATCGCGCCCATCACCAGGTGCGCGTCGGGGCCACTGGGGTCGAGCGCGCGCAGCGCACGCACCTGCTCCTCGGCGGCATCCTCAGCCTGCGTCGCCAGGTACGCCAGCGCGAGCAGCGCGTGGGCGCGGGGCACGTCGGGGTGCGCGGCGACGAGCTGCTCGAGCTGCTGGAGGCCGACCGCGCGGTCCCCTGCGGCCCAGTGGGTGTAGGCGCGGTACGCGGCGGCGGCCAGCCCGTCGGGCGTCCCCGGCGCGGCGGCGGCGAACTGGCGGTCCGCGAGGGGGTAGAGGCCGGCGGCGAGGTACAGCTGCCCGAGGAGCTGGTGGCGCTGGGCCGGGTCGGCGCGCAGCGCCGCCGCGAGCTGCCCGGCGTCGGGCTGGGGCGGGGCGAGCAGCGGCTCGGCGAGCGACGCGATGGGGAGGCTGGCGTGGGGCGTCCGCTCGGCGGCGCGCTCGAGGTCCGCGAGCGCTGCGGCGGGGTCGCTCGGCGCGCGCAGCGTCGCCAGGCGCGTGTGCACCGCCGCGCGCCAGCGGGCCGGCAGCGTCGGCTGGAGGGCGCGCAGGTACGCCTGCTCGGCCTCGGCGTAGCGGCCGGCGCGCAGCAGGCTCTCGCCCTCGAGCGTCCAGCGCAGCGGCGCCAGCGGCGAGCGCTCGTCCACCAGCTCCCAGAACTGCCTCGCCTCGTTATGTGCCCCGGAGCTGTCGGCGAGCTGCGCCTGGTACAGGCGGGCCAGCGCGAGGGTGTGCGGCTCCAGGCCAAGCCCGATGGCGTAGCCGAGCGCCCGGTTTGCGTCCGGCAGCTCGCCCCGCAGCGTGTAGACCATGCCCAGCCGCGCGTAGGCGGCGGCGTGCGTCCGGTCGCGGGCGACGAGCGCCCGATAGGCCTCCAGCGCGTCGTAGTAGCGCCGGGCGAGGAAGAGCGCGTCGGCGCGCCGCAGGCCGTCCAGCGGGTCCGGCCGGAAGACGAGCCGCGCCCCCTGCCACAGGACGGCGAGGACGAGCGCGACGTGGGCGAGACGGAGCGCGACGCGTACGCCTCGGGCGGCGAGATGGGCCATGGTGGGCGGCATTTACAGATTACAGTGGCGGCCACGCGGCGGAGCACAGCTTGCCGCGCTGTGCCGCGAAAGTGGCGCGGTCGCGCCAGGCGCGCGGCCGAGCGCGCTGTCAACTGATTATAGCGTGTAAACCTACGGTTGACAATCGTGGGCTTGTGGTCTACCATCGGTCCGTTCTGCGCGTATCTCAGGTGCCGGAAGGGCGTGCTGCGGCGCCAGCCTCGCTGGCGCCACGATGTATCACCCAGCCTGTTCCACGGTTGAGCGGGGAGAGGAGATAGCGATGAGCGTGTTCACGCGGGCGTCGGTGGGCGCGGGCGCATTCACGCTTCCCGGCCACTACTACACCTCCGAGGAGATCTTTCGGGTCGAGCAGGAGCGGATCTTCGCGCGCTCCTGGGTGCTGGTGGGGCGCGCCGAGCAGATCGCCGACGCGGGCGCGTACTTCCTGGCCGAGGTGGCCGGCGAGAGCCTGATCGTGGTGCGCGGTAAGGACGGCGCGGCGCGCGCGCTGTTCAACGTCTGCCGGCACCGCGGGACGCGCCTGTGCACCGAGGCGCAGGGCCGCTTCGCCAGCACGATCCAGTGCCCGTACCACGCGTGGACCTACGGGCTCGACGGCGAGCTGCTGGCCGCGCGGCACATGCAGGAGGTCCCGACCTTCGACAAGGCCGACTGGCCGCTGCGCCAGGCGGCGCTGGCCGAGTGGGAGGGGTTTCTGTTCGTGAACCTCGCGGACGAGCCGGAGCCCTTCGAGCGCGCCTACGCGCCGCTGATCGGCAAGTTCGCGGCGTGGGGCCTCCCGGAGCTCAGGGTCGCCAGGCGGATCGACTACGACCTGGCCTGCAACTGGAAGCTGATCGTCCAGAACTACTCGGAGTGCTACCACTGCCCGCTGATCCACCCCGACCTCGAGCGCCTCTCGGAGTCCACCAGCGGGCGCAACGATCTGCACCAGGGGCCGTTTCTGGGCGGCTACATGACGCTGAACCCCGGCTTCGGCAGCATGACGCTGAGCGGCAGGGAGGCCGCTCCGCCGCTCGGCACGCTGAGCGGCGAGGAGCTGGCGCGCGTGTACTACTACTCGCTGTTCCCGAACGTGCTGCTGAGCCTGCACCCCGACTACGTGATGGTCCACACCCTGTGGCCCGTCGCGGCGGGGCGGACGCTGGTGCGCTGCGAGTGGCTGTTCGCGCCGGGTGTGCCGGAGGAGAGCGTCGAGGACGCGGCCGGCTTCTGGGACATGACCAACCGGCAGGACTGGCACGTCTCGGAGCTGACGCAGCTCGGGGTGGCCTCGCGGGCGTACACGCCCGGGCCGTACGCGCAGGCCGAGGGGCTGCTGCACGCCTTCGACCAGTACTACCTCGAGCAGATCGCCGAGTGACAAGGAGCGCACGATGACGGACCCACGCCCTGATCCGCCGCTGGTGGCCTCCGAGCGCGACATGCTCGACGCCTTCCTGGAGTTCCACCAGCAGACGCTGCTGATGAAGATCGACGGGCTGAGCGAGGAGGAGCTGCGCCGCTCGTTCGTGCCCTCCGGCCTGACGCTGCTCGGCCTGGTCAAGCACCAGGCGTACGTCCACCGCTGGTGGTTCCGCTACGTGTTCGCCGGCGAGGACGTGACCTTCCCGTGGACGGAAGAGGACCCCAACGCCGACTGGCGCATCGAGCCGGGCGAGACGGTCGAGCAGATCGTGGCGCTCTACCGCGCCGAGGTGGAGGCCGCGCGGGCGATCGTGCGCGCGTCGCATCCAGACGACCTTTCGGCCCGGCCGGAGGAGCCGGAGCGCAAGCGCCAGCTGCGCTGGGTGCTGACGCATATGGTCGAGGAGGTGTGCCGTCACAACGGCCACGCGGACATCTACCGCGAGCTGATCGACGGCAAGACGGGTGAGTAGAAGGAGTCTCCGATGTCCACGCCCTACGACGCGATCATCATCGGCGGGGGGCACAACGGGCTGGTGGCAGCGTGCTACCTGGCGAAGGCCGGCAAGCGGGTGCTGGTGCTCGAGCGCTACCACACGGTGGGCGGCGCGGCGATCACCGAGGAGATCCACCCCGGCTTCCGCGTCTCGGTGGCCTCGTACTCGATGAGCCTCATGCGGCCGGAGATCATCGAGGAGCTGCGCCTCGCCGACTACGGCTTCGAAGTGTACGCCAAGTCGCCCTCGTACTTCATGCCGTTCCCGGACGGCCAGCACCTGTTCCTCTACGCCGGCGACCGCGAGCGCAGCAAGCGTGAGATCGCGAAGTTCTCGCAGCGGGACGCCGAGGCGTACGACGCGTGGGAGGACTTCTGGGACCGCTGCTGCGACATTATCGAGCCGACGCTGATGCAGCCGCCGATCTCGCTCGCCGAGCTGGCGCAGCGCTTCGAGGACGCCGGCTGTGTGGACGACTGGCGGCGGCTGATGCTGCTGAGCACCAGCGACCTGCTCGGCGAGTTCTTCGAGTCCGAGTATGTGAAGGCGGCCATGGCGCCGCAGAGCCTGATCAGCACGATGGGCGGCCCGGCCACGCCCGGCACGCCGTACGTCTACCTGATGCACGCGATCGGGCGCGCCATCCACGGGCGGCGCGGCGTGTGGGGCTACGTGAAGGGCGGCATGGGCACCGTCACGCGCACGCTCGCCGCCGCCGCGCGCGACCTGGGGGTTGAGATCCGCACCTCGGTCGAGGTCGGCGAGGTGCTGGTGGAGCAGGGCGCCGCGACGGGGGTGGTGCTGACGAGCGGCGAGACGATCCGCGGGCGCGCCGTGCTCTCGAATGCCGACCCGAAGCGGACCTTCCTCAAGCTGACCCCCGCGGGCGCGCTGCCGGAGGAGTTCCGGCGCCGGATCGAGCGCAACTACCGCATCGGCGGCACGGTCTACAAGCTGAACCTGGCGCTGGAGGAGCTGCCGCGCTACCTGGCGGCCCCGCCCGATGTTCCGCCCGAGGTGATCAGCCGGGGCACGGTCGACATCGCGCCGACGCTCGGCTACCTGGAGCGGGCCTGGGACGACTTCAAGCGCGGCGAGCCGAGCCGGGAGCCGTTCATCGAGATCTTCTCGCAGTCGCCCACCGACCCGACGCTGGCGCCGCCCGGCAAGCACGTGCTCTCCTGCTTCTGCCAGTACTTCCCGTACGAGCCGAGCGGCCGCAGCTGGGACGACGGGCTGCGCGAGGAGATCGCCGACCGCATCCTGGGCAAGCTGGCGGAGTACGCGCCGAACATCAGCGGGGCGGTGATCGCGCGCCAGATGCTGAGCCCGGTGGACCTGGAGCGCCGCTTCGCGCTCACCGGCGGGAATATCTTCCACGGCGAGCTGACGCCCGACCAGGCGTTCAACCTGCGGCCAGTCTCGGGGTACGCCGACTACCGGACGCCGCTGCCTGGGCTCTACCTGTGCGGCTCGGGGGCGCACCCGGGCGGCGGTGTCACGGGCATCCCCGGCCACAACTGCGCCAAGGTCGTCATCGCCGACCTGGCGTGAGGGCTGCTTGCCGGCGGAAGAAGGGGCCGCGCGCCGCGTGCGTCAGTCGGGGTCGCCGGCGTCGATCACGCGGCGGGTGACCTCGGCGATGGCGGTGCCCGCGAGGGCGCCGCTCGCTACGTCGCCGGGGTAGTGGGCGCCGAGGTAGACCCGCGAGAAGCCGACCAGGGCGGCAATCAGGTACCAGAGCGCTGTCAGCCGCGGGAACTGGCGGGCCAGCAGCCAGGCGCCGGCGAAGGCGGCGGCCGAGTGGCCGGACGGGAAGGAGTAGCCGCCGGGCTTCTTGCCGACGGCGATGGCCTGGACGATGTCGTAGAACGGGCGGCGGCGGCGGAAGTAGTGCTTGATCGGGTACTCGACGCTCATGGTCGCGAACCAGAGCGGGGGGAGCACCTGGTACAGGGCGTGCTTGCCGCGCCTGCCGCCCACCAGCTTCAGCGCCAGCAGCAGGAGCACCCAGCCGAAGCCGGCGTTCATCACGCTGGTGAGCCCGTACATGAACCGGTTGAGCAGCGGCGGGTGCGGCATGGTGTTGATCGCCAGGAACAGCTGCGTGTCGAGCTTCTGGTAGGGCCGCATCCGCCGCAGGATCGCCTCGCGCAGCAGGTCGCGCCCCTCGACGATCGCGGGGTCGGCGAGCCCCTTGACCTCGGGGTTGGCCGCCTCCTGCAGCGCCTCCTCGAGCGCCGCCCGCTGCGTGCCATCGGTGCTGGCGACCTGGCGCGCAGCCTCGACGAGCGTGGCCGGCGCCTTGTCCGGCCCGGGGGTCTCGGCCGCCTGCTCGATCGCGTGCGCCGGATCGGCCGCCGCCTGCGTCTCGCGCACCTCGCTCTCGGTGGCCGCGCCGGCAGCGCTCAGCGCCGCGTCGACCGTCTGCTGGGCCTGCTCGGGCGTCTCGATCGCCTTGATCGCCTCGCGCAGCGCCTCCTTCGCCGGCTCAGCCTCCGCGCGCTCCTCAGGGGTCGGCTCCGGCGTACGCTGGGTATCTGTCATAGCATCCTCTTCAGAGACACGAGTTTCGCGGGCGTGCCGCCCGCTCTCCTTGCGAAGTGTGGGCTGCGCGCCCGCCGGGTCCTTTTTCCTTGCGGAAAGAAGGGGGATTCTGCGAAGGCGCCGCCTTCCTCAACCCTCTCCAGGCGGCGTGGAAGCGATGCCGCCGCGAACGACGCGCCGGAGACAGCGCGAAAAGACCGCGCCGGGGCCGGAACGCGCTACGCGGCTGCGGCCAGGTCCGGCTCGGCCTGCGTGGCCGCTTCCGCCTGCGCCGGGACGACGACGCGCACTGCGCCGGGGATGATGCGCACGTACACGGGTGTGTCGCCGATGATCTCGCCGTCGGCCTGCACCGGCAGCGGGATGTCGGTCGCCACCGTCACGCTCTCGCGCGCGGTGAGGTAGGTCAGGTTCGGGCTATCGCGGTGCCGGCCGCGCAGGGCGGCCCAGGCCAGCTTCAGGTAGTCGAGCGGGATGCGGGCGCCGACGATGCAAACGTTGGCGCGCCCGTCCGCCGGCGAGATCTCCGGGCCCCAGCGCAGCGGCGCGACGCCGAGCGTGCCGCCGTTGGCGATCAGCACCTGGATGGCGCGCGGCCGGATGCGCCTCCCGTCGGCGACAATTGTGAAGCGCCGCCCCCGATACCCGGCCGCGCGCGTTACCGCGGTCCACAGGTAGGCGAGCCGGCCGAAGCGCCGCTTCGCCTCGCGGGGCGTGTCGCGGATCATGATCGACTCGAGGCCGATGCCGATGCCGAGGATGTAAGCCCTGCCGTCCACCTCGAGCCCGTCGATCTCCGCCAGCGCGTGGTCGCCCGCCAGCAGCGCGCACGCCTCCTCGAGATCGAGCGGCAGGCCCAGCTCGCGCGCCAGGACGTTGGCGGTGCCGGCGGGGATGATGCCCAATGGCACGTCGCCGCCGACGAGCGCCGCCGCAACTGCGGAGACTGTGCCATCGCCGCCGACGGCCACCACCAGCTTGGCGCCGGCCGCCACGGCGCTGCGCACCACCGCGCCGATGTCCTCGTCGGCCGCGCCGGTGGTCTCGTAGATCTCGTGCGTCTGCCCCGCCGCCCCGAGGTGGCGCGCCAGGCTCTCGCGGACTGCCTCGGGGTTGCTGGTGCCGCCAACCGGATTGAGCACGACGAACACCGGTCCGTTGTCCGCGGCGATGCTTTCGGCCATGTGCCTCCACCTCTGCTGGGTGTCCCTCGGGCTTGTGCTGCAGATTCCGTGCCACCCTCGGCGGAGGCGCGCGCGCTTCGGTTGACGTGCGGCGCGGGTTGGTGACAATAGCGGGTACGGGGTGCGGAGCTGCGGCACGTGGTGGCCGAGGCCTGCTAGTGGGTGGATTGCACCACGACCCTTTCTGAACAGGGCTGTTCGAACCGTACGTTGTGACAATGACATCTGTCTGGCGCTGCCGGCAGCGCCGGGCACGAGGGGCAAGGAGGGGCGCGATGGATCTCCAAGGACGGGCGGCGCTGGTGACGGGGGGCGCGCGGCGCCTCGGGCGGGCGATCGCGCTGGCGCTCGGGCGGAGCGGCGCCAACGTGATGATCCACTACCACAGCTCGGCGGAGCAGGCCGAGGAGGTGGCCGCCGAGCTGCGCGGGATGGGCGTGGAGGCGGACATCGTCGCCGGCGACCTGGCGGACGTCGCGGCGGCCGAGCGGGCGGTGGACGCCGCGCTCGCGCGCTGGGGGCGGCTGGACCTGCTGGTGAACAACGCCGGCATCTGGGGCAAGACGCCGCTCGGCAGCGTGACGCCCGAGCGCTGGGATGAGCTGCACCACATCAATCTGCGCGCCGCGTTCTTCGCGTCGCAGCGGGCGGCGCCGGCGCTGCGCGCGGCCCGCGGGGCGATCGTCAACATTGCGGATGTGGGCGCGATCCGCCCCTGGCGCAGCTACACGCCCTACCTCGTCAGCAAGGGCGGCGTCGTGACGCTCACCGAGGCGCTGGCGAAGGACCTCGCGCCGGAGGTGCGGGTCAACGCCGTGGCGCCCGGCCCGGTGCTGATGCCGGACGGCTGGACCGAGGAGCAGGGGGCGCAGGCCAAGCGGACGACGCTGCTGGAGCGCTGGGGCACGGCCGAGGACGTCGCGCAGGCCGTGGTGTACCTGGCGACGGCGCCCTACGTGACCGGCGTGGTCCTGCCGGTGGACGGCGGGCAGCGGCTGATCTAGGCGGGCGGCGTGGCGGGGAACGCGCGGGGCGCGCCTGGTCCCTCGGAGGCGGCTAGTCGCGGGGACGGACCTGCCCGCCGCGGCCCTTCTCCTGGGCGGGCGGGGCGCCGCTCGGCGCGGCCGCGGCGCGCTTCTCCTCGAGCGCCCGGCGCCGCTCCTCGGCCTCAGCGATCACATTGGTGGTGGCGCGGAAGCCCCAGACGGCGAAGAACGCCGCCGTCAGCAGGATCAGCAGCAGCGGGATCCAGATCGAGAGCGTCGCGATGATCCCCATCAGGAACGTCGTCAGCAGGGTGAAGAACGGCCTGCTGAGGGCCAGGATCAGGGCGTTGCGCCAGACCGTGCGCACGCGCCGGTCGGTCTGGATGATCGACAGCGGCCCGAGGTAGATCAGCAGCGAGAACCAGATCACCAGGATGTAGAGGAACAGGACCGTGAGGAACGCGCCGATCCCGTTGGCGAGCTGGCCGTAGAACCCGAGGTTGACGAGGATCAGCAGCAGGCCGATCATCCACAGGCCGTAGATCTGCCAGCTGAGCACGCGCGGCTCGCGGAAGCCCTCGAAGAACAGCCGCCACTCGAAGGTGCGCCCCTCGACGACCCGCTGGGCGATCAGCGTCAGGCCGGCGTTGGCCGGCGCGAACAGCAGCACCGAGAGAAGCGCCACCACGCCGGCGGCGAGCGGGCTGCCGGCCGCGAAGAGGAAGAACGCGAGGCCCAGCAGCGGCATGCTGATCAGCAGCCAGAGCAGGTTGGCGAACATCAGCCCGAACAGCTCGTCGAACAGATCTCGGCCAGCCTGCCAGAAGGTTCGAAAGGCGCCCATGACCATACCTTTTCACGAAGCGGTGCGCCGGTATTATAGCATGTCCCGGGCGCGCAGAATCGCGTCCAGACGCCGCTGCTCGGCCAGCGTCGCCCAGGGCGGCGGGGCCGGATCGAGCCAGCGGGCGATCGCGCGGATCGGAGCGGTGCGCCGCGCCTGGATGGCCCGCCGCTGGCGCAGCAGCTCGGGGAGCTCGCGCAGCGCCGCGATCCGTCCGGCCACTATCGCCGGCTGGCGCGCCGCGGCCGCGTAGGCCACCGCCATCAGGTCGTAGGCGACGATCGCCGGAAGGCACCGCGGGAGCAGCGGCCCCGGGACGCAGCGGACGAGCGTGCGGAGACGGTTGCGGCCGAGCTGGCGCTGCTTGAACGGCGACCCGTGCCCGCCGGTCGCGGAGTAGACGTGCCGGGCGCGCGCGCTCGGGACGACGACGCTGCGCCACCCGCGCAGCAGGGCGCGCCACACCAGGTCGACGTCCTCCAGGTAGTTGAAGAAGCTAGGCTCCAGAAGCCCCACATCCTGCAGCAGGGCGCGGCGGAAGAGCGCGGCGCCGCCGCTCGGCCCGGCGATGGGTACGGGCTCGTGCGGCAGCTCCGCCACGCTGCGGCCCGCCCACAGGTCAAGCGCCAGGCCGTCGCGCCGCAGCCGGACCCCCGCCGAGGCCACCAGATCCGGGCGGTGGGCGAAGGTCAGCACAGCGGCGAAGGCGCCGACATCCTCCAGCGCCCCGGCTGCCCCCAGGAGCGCCGCGATGAAGCCCGGCTCGACGAAGGCGTCGTCGTTCAGCAGCAGCAGAAGCTCGCCGCGGGCCGCGCGCAGGCCGGCGTTCACGCCGCCGGCGAAGCCGTGGTTGCGCGCCAGGGGAAGCGGCCGTATCTGCGGGTAGGCCGCGAGCGCCCACTCCAGCGTCCCGTCGGTCGACGCGTTGTCCACCAGGATGATCTCGGCGCCGGGCGGGAGCTGCGGCACAAGTGCATCCAGGCAGCCCGGCAGGTGTCGCCGGCCGTTCCAGGTGACGATAACCACGGAGAGCGGCGGGTGGTGCATGGCGCCGATGATACCACAGCGTCAGGCGGCCGCCGCTGCAACAAATCGCGCGCCGGCAGCGTATCACCAGCAGACGACCTTCCAGGTTCGGTCGTATGAGGAACGAAGGAGCACGCAGCATGAATCTCGATAAACGACAGCCGGCAGCCGTCGGTATATTCTTGATTGCGCTCGGTCTGGTGTGGTGGCTCGACCTGTGGTGGCTGCTCTGGCCCGGCGCCCTGATCGTGGGCGGCGCCGTCGCCTACATCCAGCGCCGCGCGGCCGGCCGGGTGGTCGAGGCGGTGCAGGCTGGGCTGTGGGGCGTCGGCCTGGGGCTGCTGTTCCTGATCAGCTTCTTCTGGCCGGGGCTGCTGTTCCTGGCGGGCGTGAGCGTCCTGCTGCGCGGCCGCGAGGACCAGGTGGACGACCGCGTGCAGCAGCTGCTCGGCCGGATGAAGCAGCGGGGCGCGCTGCGGCCGGTGCGCTCGCAGCAGGTGCCGGTCACGACCTACCAGCCGCAGGCGGAGCAGCCTGAGGTCGCCAGGCCGCCCGCGGTGGGTGAGACGACCCGCCTGCCGTAGCATCTTCGCGCGGGAGGAGCGGCTGAAGAACCAGGGACGCCGTAGGGGGATGCAACCCCTACGGCGTCTCTGCGGTTGGGAAGAGCGCGTCGACCCAGCCGCGCCAGTTGGCGCGCGGCGTCGGCGATGGGATCGGGGCCGGGGTGGGCGCTGCGGCGGTGGGTGTGACCTCGGGGAAGGTCGGGAGGATGACCGTGTCCCCCTCGCGGGCGAAGCCGAGCTGCTCGCGGGCGATCCGCTCGGCATACGCCGGCGACTCGGCGTAGGCCACCTCGGCCTCGAGCGCGGCGTTCTCGGCCTCGATGCGCTCGATCTCGGCCTCGAGCGCCTCGCGGCGCCGCTCGAGCTGCGCGCTTGTGATCACCTGCCCGACGAAGCTGGCGAGCATCCACAGCGAGAGGACGACCATGCCGATCGCGACGATGCGCGCGCCCGAGCTGCCAAGCCGCCGAGGGTCAAGCCACGAGCGCGTGGCGGATGCCTGGTCGGGTTGTTGTGGCGGCTGGCGGCGCATAGGCATCCGAGGTGTGCGCCCACAGGAGAGTGCGGGACAGCTAGGCCGAAGGCGAGGCCCTCAGCCAGCAGCGCCTGTGAGCAGAATCGGGGTTACTCGGCGCGAACCGTGCGCGGCGCCTCGAGCAGCAGCGGCTCGTCGATGTTGGTCGACATCGCGCTCTGGCCGCGGAACAGCCCGCCCGGCTCGATGTGCAGCGCGGCGGTGACGATATCGCCCCAGACCTTGCCCGTGGGCGAGATCTCGAGCTGCTCGACCGCGGTGATCTCACCTTTGACCGCACCCGAGACGTGAACGTTCTGCGCCTTGATAGTGGCGATCACGCGGCCCGTCTCGCCGATGATCAGGTTGCCCAGGATCTCGATGTCGCCTTCGAGAGTGCCGTCGATGCGCACGTTGCCGTCGGTCTTGATCGTGCCGACGAATGTGGTGTTGGCGCCGATGACCGTTTCAGGCTTGGCGTTTACGATCGGTGCGGTAATCGCCTGAGTCTTCTTGTTATTGCCGAACATCGGCCCTCCTTCGCTGCCGCCACGGTCCGGGTGCGAACCGCTGCCCGTGCCGGTCGACCGGCGTCTCTGGAGAAATGTGACAAGGACTGCCACCAGTAGGACGACAGCTACGGCAATTATATAGGACGTTGGCGCTTCAGGCAAATTCATAAATCGTCATCCGGCGGCCAGCCGAGCGTGCGCAGGAACTCCCGATCCGCCTCGGTGAGCCGCGCGCTCTTCAGCAGATCCGGCCGGCGCTCGAGCGTGCGGCGCAGCCGCTGCTGCCGCCGCCACTTGGCGACCTCACCGTGGTGGCCGGAGACGAGCACAGGCGGCACGCTGCGCCCCTCCCAGACCGCCGGCCGGGTGTAGTGCGGATACTCCAGCAGCCCGTCGCTGTGCGACTCCTCGGCGATCGACTCGTGGTCGATGACGCCGGGCACCAAGCGCGCGACGGCGTCGATCACGACCATGGCGGCCAGCTCGCCCCCGGTGAGCACGTAGTCGCCGATCGAGAGCTCGCGGTCGATCAGCGCCTCGCGCACCCGCTCGTCCACGCCCTCGTAGTGGCCGCAGACCAGGATCAGCCGCGGTTCGCGCGCCAGCTCCTCGGCCACGCGCTGCGTGAAGAGCTCGCCGTCGGGGGTGAGCAGGATGACCGGTGGCGCTGAGGAAGGAGCGCTTCCGGCCGCCTCACCTGCGCCGTCGCCTTCCTGCCCGCCCGCTCCCCCGCTCTCGCTCGCCCGCATGCTCTCGGGCGTCTGGGCCAGCACCGCGCGGATCGCCGCCGCCAGCGGCTCGGGCTTCATGACCATGCCGGCACCTCCGCCGTACGGCGCGTCGTCCGCGGTGCGGTGGCGGTCGGTGGTGTAGTCGCGGATGTCGTGCAGGGCGTAGCTGATGTGGCCGGCCTGCACCGCGCGCTTGATGATGCTCTCGGTGAGCGGCCCGACGAACATGCCGGGGAACAGAGTCAGGACATCGAAGTGCATCGGCTACTTCACGTCAAACACTTTCGCGCACGCGCTATTGTAGCGCACTGTCGAAGAACGCCGCCACCCGCGCGACGTAGGCCGGCCGGTCGACGAAGTAGCCGCCGCAGTGCTCGGCGTCGGGGAACAGCCACAGCTCCTTCGGCTCGCGCGCGGCGGCGTACAGGGCGCGGGCGTGGCTGACGGGGATGACGCTGTCTGCCTCGCCGTGGACGATCAGCAGCGGGCGCGGGCTGATGGCCGCCACGGCGTCGATCGGGCGGACCGCGCCGAAGCGGTAGCCGTAGCGCCAGCCGGTCAGGCTATCCGCCAGGGCGGTGACGAGCCGCGCCGGCAGGCGGTAGCGGGCGACGCCGTCCGCCACCACCTCGCTGATCCCGGTGAACGGGCTGTCGGCGACGACGGCGCGCACGTCGGGCGAGCGGGCCGCGAGCAGGATGGCGATCGAGGCGCCCATCGAGTAGCCGATCAGCCCGATGCGCGCCGCGGGCATGCGCCCAAGCGCGTAGGCCAGGGCGGCCTCGGCATCGCGCTGCTCGTAGTAGGCGAGCGAGTGCTGCGCGACGTCGCTCTGGCCGCGCGAGCGCCAGTCGAAGAGCAGCACGTTGTAGCCGGCGCGCCACAGGCCGCTGCCGATGCCGAGCAGCGAGTCCTTGCGGCTGCGGTGGCCGGCCAGCCCGATCACCAGCCGCTCCGAGGCCGGCTGCGGCAGCCACCAGCCGGCCAGGCGCACCCCGTCGGCGGTGGAGAAGCTGACCTCCTCGTAGCCCTGCACTTGGGTCTCGTAGGGCGAGAAGGTGTAGCGGTCCAGCAGGCCATCGGGCGTGCGCTCGTTGAGCACCGCGGCGGCGTAGGCCGCGGCGCCGAGCAGCGCCCCGGCCGCCCCGATCGCCGCGCCGGCGCCGAGGACCGCTGCGGTGCGCGCCAGGCCGCCTCGGCCACGGGTTCGTCGACGCTGTGCCATGGCGACCATTGTAGCACGGGGGCTTCTTCGCGCGGCCAGCGTCGAAAGCGGGAGGGGTGGCAGGCCGCTGGCCGCCGACAGGAAGGGGAGCAGTAGGCCCAGTCACTGGCCGCATGGCTCAAGCCGGCAGGCTTCCTCGATGATCCGCGCGATCGGCTCGGCGCGGCCAGCGTCCCACGCAGCGGCGAACGAGGCAGCCTCGGCGCCGGCGCGGGCGGCGGCGACATCGCTGGCGTACCCAGCGCGCTCGATATCTGGCAGCGGGGAGCCGAGCCGGTCGCGCAGCGCCTCGGCGGCGCCGAAGAGCCGCGCGGCCGTCAGCGGGGCGTCGGCGCAGGCCGCGAGGCCCTCCAGGCAGAAGGCCACGCGCCGCAGGTCGCCGCACTCCCAGGCCAGGCGCAGCGCCTCGCAGTGGAGCCGGCGCGCCTCGGGGCGCTCTCCGCGCGCCCGCGCGACGACGCCGAGCTCGTGCCGCACGAGCGCCATGCCGCACGTGTCGCCCAGCGTGCGGAGCAGCTCGTGGCTGCGGGTGAGCTGCCGCGTCGCTTCCACGTACTCCGCCTGCTGGAACGCGACCATGCCGATCCCCTCGATCGCGTAGGCCAGCCCCATGCGGTCGTCCAGCTCCTGGAAGATCTCCGCCGCCTGCCGCGCCAGCTCCCCCGAGCGGCCGAAGTCCCCCTGCCAGTAGGCGATCGTGCTCAGGTTGAACAGCGTCCTGGCGGTACCGCGCGCGTCTTCGGTCTGCCGGTAGAGCTGGAGGCACTCCTCGCACAGCTGCGCCGCGCGGCCCCAGTCGCCGCGGTCCTTGGCGGCCAGCGCCAGGCTGCGTAGCGCCTCGACGGCGCCGCGCAGGTTGCCCTGGGCGCGGTAGAGCGCCAGGGACTCGCCCGCCAGCGCCTCGGCCTCGGCAAGGCGCGACTGGAGCAGCACGGCGCGGCCGAGGATCAGCAGCGCCTCGGCACCGGCCTCGCGGTCGCCGATCCGCCGGTACAGTGTCAGGGACTCGCCCGCCAGCGCCTCGGCCTGCCGGTGGTCCCCCTGGTGGTAGGCCAGGAACCCCGCCGTCGCCAGGGCCTGCGCGCGCAGCGAGTCGATCGCCTGGGCCGGCCCAGTCGCCAGCAGGCGCGTCATCCACGCCCGCCCCTCGTGCAGCGCCCCGCGTGCCAGCCAGAAGTGCCGCAGCGCGGCGGCGCAGGACACGCCGGCCGCCCCGTCGTGCTCGACGAACCACTCCAGCGCCGCGCGCAGGTTGTTCTCGTCGGGCTGCAGCTCGCCGATCAGCCGCTCCTGCGCGGCGCCGGTGGGCGCGCGCTCGAGCGACTGGGCGAGCGCCGCGTAGTGGGCCGCATGCCGGGCGCGCACGGCGGCGAGCTCGCCGGAGGCGCCGAGCTGCTCGAGCGCGTACTCGCGCAGCGTCTGCAGCATGCTGAAGCGCAGCCCGCCTCCCGGCTGAGGCTCGGTCTGCAGCAGGCTCTGCTTGATCAGCGACGCGAGCCCGTCCTCGACGGGCGCCGGGTCGTCGCCGCAGACGGCGAGGGCGGCCGGCGCGTCGAAGCTGCCGGCGAACACGCCAAGGCGCCGGAAGACCTGCCGCTCCCAGGGGGTGAGCAGGCCGTAGCTCCACGCGATCGCCGTCCCCAGCGCGCGGTGCCGCGGCGGGAGGTCGCCCGGCCCCTGGGTGAGCAGCTGCAGCGGGGAGCGCAGCTCGGCGAGGCGGGCCAGCAGTGCGGCCGGGGAGAGCAGCCGGCAGCGTGCCGCCACCAGCTCGATCGCCAGCGGCAGCCCGTCGAGCCGCGCGCAGATCGCCGCCACGGCCGGCGCGTTGTCCGCGGAGAGCGCGAAGTGCGGCGCCACGGCCTGGGTGCGCTCGACGAACAGCTGCACCGCCGGCGAGCTGGCCACCTGAGCGGCGTCGAGCGGGCCGCAGGGCGGCGGGAGCGCCAGCGGCGCGACCGGGAAGAGCTGCTCGCCGCGCACGTGCAGCGCCGCCCGGCTGGTGGCGAGCACGGTCAGGCGTGGGCAATGGGTGAGCAGCTGCGCGATCTCGGACGCGGCGGGGAGCACGTGCTCGAAGTTGTCGAGCACCAGCAGCAGCGCCCGCTCGCGCAGCGCATCGACGAGCTGGTCCGCGAGTGCGCGGCCGGCGTCTGCGCCTACGCCGGCGGCCTGGGCCACCGCCTCGAGCACCAGCTGCGCGTCGGCGAGCGCGGCGAGCGGGACGAACCGGGCGCCGTCCGGGAACTGCGGGCCAAGCTCGGCGGCGACGTGCAGGGCCAGCCGCGTCTTGCCTATGCCCGGCGGCCCGACCAGCGTCAGCAGGCGCACCTCCTCGTCCAGCAGGCGCCGCGCGATCGCGGCGGCGGCCTGCTCACGCCCGAGCAGGCGGGTGAGCGGCGCGGGCACCCCTTGTACGGCCGGGCCGGCTGGGTGGGGCGCCGAGGGGGCGGGTCGGCCGCGCGCGAAGGCGACGAACGTCGCGCGCTCGGCGCTCGGGATGTCCAGCATGCCGGCGAGCAGCTCGGCGATCTGGCGCGAGGGGATGCGATCGTTCGCTTCGATCTTGCGGATGGTGATCTCCGAGCAGCCGACGCGGCGCGCCAGCTCGGCCTGGGTGAGGTCCAGCATGCGGCGGCGCTCGCGCAGCCAGCCGCCGAACGTCGATCGCCCGAGTAGCAACCTCTTCCTCCTTGGCAGCGGCGATGGAGTGACTCGATCAAGGACGGCGCCAGACGGTTGTATCGGTGGCTGTATCGGTGAACGTGTCGCTGCCCCCCTTTTCGTGCAGCCGGGTCCTGTGGTGCAATAGGGGCGGCGAAGCTGACCGGCCAGGAGGCCGTGCGCGGCGGCCGGCGCGAGCCTTCCACTCTAGAAAACGCACGGACCTGGCGCCGCGGTACGGGCGCCGGGCTGTCTGTCGGTGTCCAGGATACAGCACAGGAGGAAGCCATGTCCATCCACGTCCGACTCCGCATCGTCCTGCTGGCCGTGCTCGCGACAGCCGTGCTCGTGGCCTGCGGCGGGAGCCAGCCCGCCACGCTCACCGACATCCCGGCCTACCCCGGCGCGGTCGAGTTGCAGCCAGGCGAGAGCACCATCGCCGATACGCTGGCGAACAACAACCAGACCGACGCCGCCATGCGTGAGCAGCTGGGCGTGGGCGGCAAGACCGAGCAGAAGGGCTACAGCCTGCCCGAGGACACCGGCTGGGACCAGGTGAAGAGCTTCTACGACGAGCAGCTCACGGCCGCCGGCTGGGGCACCAACAGCATGGTGAGCAGCATCATGGAGCAGGCCAACCAGGGCAACGACCTGTTCCGGACCGCCAACTGGCAGAAGGGCGGCCAGAACGTCACCGTGGTCATGCTGACCTCGCCGGTGGACCCGGCCGAGAAGCAGCTGCTCATCTCGCTATCTTCGCAGTAAGACAAGGTTCGAAACAGCTTCACAGTTTTGCGTGTTGGTGTGGCGCAGCTTCGCCGCGCCACACCAGCACACGGTCGATCCGCTTTCGGCGAGGGAAACATGCGCAGCCATCTGATCCGGCGTCTCCTGGCGCTGGCGGCGGTCGCCCTGCTGGCGCTGGGGGCGGTGCCCACCGCCCCGGCCTACGCCGCCGCGAACATCCTGGTCGACCCGACGGCCAACGACGCCAACGACAACAGCGACGGCAAGTGCTCGCTGTGGGAGGCGCTGCAGGCGATCGCGCAGGGCTCGACCTACAACAACTGCACGCTGCCGGGCGGCGCGAGCGAGCCGTTCACGATCACCTTCAAGAGCAGCGGCAAGCTCAGGGTGCTCAACGGCACCCTGCCGTTCGTCAGCAAGAACGTGGCGATCACCGGCCCGGTGATCATCGAGGGCAACGGCAGCGACACGACCCTGGTGGTGGCCGGCAGCGGCATCCTGAGCCTGGCCAACCTGACCATGACCAAGGGCAACCCGGCGATCATGAGCCAGACCTCCAGCGCGGTGATCAACATCGCCGGGTGCAGCTTCACCGACAACAAGAACGACGGCGACGGCGGGGCGATCAGCAGCACCGGCAAGCTGAACATCGCCGGCTCGGTGTTCACCGCCAACTCCTCGGACGGCACCGACGGCGGCGGGGCGATCTGGGCCAGCGGCTTCGAGACGCTGGCGGTGGCCGGGACGGTATTCACCGGCAACACGGCCAAGCGCAGCGGCGGCGCGATCTACGCCAAGGCGCCAGCGGTGCTCACCGACGTGATCTTCAACGGCAATATCGCCGCCGGCACCGACCCGAACAACAACGGCACCGACGGCGACCCGGCCGACGAGTACGACGGGCAGGGCGGCGGCGCGCTGTTCGTCCGCAACGACAGCGCCGACGGCCGCAAGCTGACGCTCACGCGGGCGACCTTCAACGGCAACATCGCCGGCCAGGGCCACGGCGGGGCGCTCTACAACAACATCGGCTCGACGGTCGAGATCCGCGACAGCTCGTTCAACGGCAACCTGGCCGGCAAGCCGCCGGCCACGGAGCGGCGCGGCGGCGCGATCGTGAACTTCGGCGGCACGCTGCGCATGTCCGGCAGCACGCTGCTGAACAACGCGGTGATCGGCGACGGCGGCGGGCTGGTCAACGACCGCGGCGGTCAGGCGACGCTGAGCAACGTCGGGTTCACCGCCAACGCCGCCACGAGCGAGGGCGGCGGCATCTACAACGCCAACACCCAGACCGGCAGCAACATCCGGCCCAAGCTGACGCTGCTGAACGTCACGCTCGACCTGAACGCGGCGCAGGGCCAGGGCGGCGGGATCTACGCCCAGGCGCCGAGCGGCTCGCACCCGGAGGTCGCCCTGCTGACGAACACGATCGTCTCGGGCAGCGACGGCGCGGGGGCGGGCGGGAACTGCGCCGGCGGCGGCGTGCAGTCGCAGGGGCACAACCTGGACAGCGGCACGAGCTGCGGCTTCGGCCAGCCGGGCGACCTTTCGGGCGCCGACCCGAAGCTGGAAGCGCCGTTCTTCAACGGCGGCCCGCTTTCCTCGCTGCTCAGCCAGCGGCTGCTGCCGGGCAGCCCGGCGGCCGACGCCGGGAACCTGGCGGTGTGCGCGGCGGCGCCGGTGAGCAGCGTCGACATCCGCGGCGAGGGGCGGCCCAAGGGCGCGACCTGCGACATCGGCGCGTTCGAGGCCGAGGCGCCCAAGGCCGGCTTCGGCTCGTCGCCGGTCAGGCCCGGGCCGATTGTATTCGGCAACGTGGTCTTCGGCGCGAGCCAGACCGCCGACATCAGCGTGTTCAACACCGGCGACAAGACGCTGGAGCTGAGCAGTCCGGCGATCAGCGGCCCCAACGCCGCCGACTTCGCGCTGCTCACGGGCTTCCCGCTGAGTGTGAACGACCCCACGCCGGTCACGCTGCGCTGCGCGCCGACCGGGTCGACGCCTGGTGTGCGCACGGCCGCGCTGAGCTTCAGCACCAACGACCCGGAGAACGCGACGGTGAGCTTCACGCTCAGCTGCAGCGCGACGGCGACGCCGGTCCCCGGCTTCGGCTCCGCGCCCGCCGCCCCGGGCCCGCTCGACTTCGGCAGCGTGATCGTCGGGCAGACCAGGGCTGCCAGCATCAGCTTCTCCGAGAGCGGCAGCGCCCCGCTCACCATCAACAGTGCGGTGCTGGGCGGCGCCAACCCCGGCGACTTCTCAGTCGGCGCGGGCTTTGACTTCACGATCGCCGACGGCGCCGCGCCGGTGAACGGGGCGGTGAGCTGCACCCCCACCGCGCCCGGCGTCCGCAGCGCCACGCTCACCGTCGCCACCAACGACCCGCTGAAGCCCAGCGTCACCTACAACCTGGTGTGCACTGGCAGGACGGCGCCGCCGCTGGCGCTCGACGGGCCGAGCGCGACCAGCTCGGGCGGCGGGCTGCCGGCGATGAGCGGGCCCTACGGCGTGGCGATCAGCTCGGACGGCAAGCACGTCTACGTCGCCGCCGTCGGCTCGGACAGCATCCACACCTACGTGCGCGACCCGCTCAGCGGGGAGCTTGGGGCGAACCCGGTGCAGACGATCAACGACCCGGCCGACCTCAACGGCGCGATCCGCGTGTTCGCCAGCCCGGACGGCCGCAACGTGTACGTGACCGCGCAGCTCGCCGGGCGGGTGCTGGCCTACAGCCGCGACGCCGACACCGGCTTTCTGACGCTGCTGGACAGCGTGGCGAACGGCGACGGCTACGGCTGCTTCCCGGCGCCCTGCGACGGGACGATCGCCGGCCTGGGCGGCGCCTACGGGGTGGCGCTCAGCCCGGACGGACAGTACCTCTACGTGAGCGGCTCGAGCTCCACCGCCGGCGGCGGCAGCTCGATCGTCGTGCTGCGGCGCGGCACAGACGGCGACCTGGTTGCCGGCGTGCCGCCGATCCTCATCGGCCCGCGCTTCGTCCAGCGCGTCACCCACGCGGACCTCGAGGGGGTGTACGACCTGGCGCTCAGCCCGGACGGCGTCTACCTGTACGCCGCCAGCTACAGCAACAACCCGGACACGGTCACGGTGCTGAAGCGCAACGCGGCCGACGGCACGCTGAGCTACGTAGACACGGTGGACGCCGGCGAGGTGAGCCAGCTGAACGGCGTGTTCCGCCTGGGGATGAGCCCAGACGGCGCGCACCTGTACACGGCGAGCTTCGACAGCGACGCGGTGGTGGCGTTCGCGCGCAACCAGGCCAGCGGCGCGCTCACCCACGTCGCCAGCTACGTCGACGGCGGGACCGACGCGCTCGGGCAGACGATCGACGGCCTCGACAGCGGCACGTCGGTGGCCTTCAGCCCGGACGGCGGCCTGCTGTACGCCAGCGGCTTCAGCGACGGCGCGGTGGCGGCCTTCGAGCGCGACCCGGCCAGCGGCGCGTTAACGTTCGTCCAGGCGATCAAGCGAACCCCGGCCTGGCCGACCGCCGGCGGTGCGCCGCTGCTGGGCGGCGCGCGCGACATCGCCGTGAGCCCCGACGGCCGGACGATCCACGCCAGCGGCAACCTCGACAACCGGGTGGTGACGCTGAAGCGGCCGAACCCCAAGCCGACGCTCGAGAGCCTCGGGCCGGCCTCGGCGACCGCGACCGACGGGGCGATCACGCTGACCGTGAACGGCGCCGACTTCGTGCCGGGGGCGGTGGTGCGCTGGAACGGCGCGCAGGACCTCGCGACGACCTTCGTCCACAGCGGCAGGCTGCAGGCGAGCGTCGGCGCGGGGCTGCTGGCGGCGGCCGGGCCGCGCAGCGTGACGGTGGTGAACCCCGCGCCGGGCGGCGGCGAGTCGAACGCGCTCCCCTTCACCGTGACCGCGCCGAGCGAGAACCCGGTGCCGTCGATCGACGAGCTGAACCCGGCCGGGGCGAGCGCGGGCGGGCCGGCGCTGACGCTGACCGTGAAGGGCGCCAACTTCACGCCCGACTCGCAGGTGCGCTGGAACGGCCAGGGCCGGCCCACCACCTTTGTCAGCGCCACGACGCTGCAGATCCAGGTGAGCGTGGCGGACGTGGCCCAGCCGGGCGACGCGGTCGTGACGGTCGCCAACCCGGCGCCCGGCGGTGGAACCTCGAACGCCGCGGCCTTCGATGTGGCCGCGCCGGGGCTCAACCCCGTGCCGGCGATCAGCCGGCTGAGCCCGGCGTTCGTCACCGCCGGGGCGAACGGCGAGCTGCTGCTGCTGGTGTTCGGCAGCAACTTCGTGCCGGGCGCCTGGGCGGAGTGGAACGGCGAGCCGCGCCCGACGACCTTCGTCAGCGCCGGCGAGCTGCGGGTGGCGGTGGACGGCGCCGACCTGGTCGCGCCCGGCGAGGCGAGCGTGCAGGTGTTCAACCCCGGGCCGGGCGGCGGCGGGTCGAACGTGGTCGGCTTCCGGATCGGCGCCCCAGGCGAGAACCCCCGCCCGACCCTCACGCGGGTCACGGGATTTGCGGCCAACGCGGACGGGTCGATCACCCTGACGCTGGCCGGCAGCGGGTTCGTGGGCGGGGCGCAGGGGCGCTGGAACGGCCAGGACCGCCCGACGACGGTGGTTGGCGGCGGCGAGCTGCGGATCACCATCTCCGCCAACGACTTCGGCGGCGGTACAGCGGTGATCACCGTCGCCAACCCTGGGCCGGGCGGCGGCGTGTCCGAGGAGCTGCTGTACGGCATCACGCGCATCCGGCTGCCGATCACCATTCGGTAAAAAGCGGCGTGGTGGTGCAACGGCTTCGCCGTCGCACCACCACGCCATTTCCATTGTGAGAGATGGGTGTGGTTGTGAGCTGGCGGCGAAGCCGCAGCCCACAACCACACCCCCTTGATTTATGGAGCGGGCGTCGGCATGGGCGCGGGGTAGGGGATATCCCGCGTTGGATAGGGTGTCGTAAACCGTGTCGGCACGACGAGCGGATAGGGAGTTGCTGTTGGAAACGTAACCGGTGTTGTCTGCTGTTCTACCACAATGACTGTGACGGGTGGCTCGGGATTGGGAGCTGTGGTTGGGTAGGTCAGGAGGGTCGGCGGAGGGGGAACAACTGTGCCGGGTCCCGGCAGCGTGATCACCGGCAAGGCCGAGGCGTCTAGCTCGTTGGTGGGGGGATGGTGCGTGCTTATGAGCCGCTCCCCGGTGACGGCATCGATCACCATACTCATCTGATGATAGATACGCGGCGGTTCTCGCGCGCTGCCGACCGCTGAAGGTGGTATCAATCCGATCACCTGACCTCGCAACACGAACACCCACACCTGGCTTGCGGGATTGATCTGGGCGCCGTACGAAAAATCTCCAGACCCGACGAATTGTGTCGGCTGGTCCACAGCCATGAGTTGGCCGCGAATCTCCGTCGGGCTGCCCTCCAAATACCCGATCTGGCTCCCGGCCTGGGCGTAGGATAACGCCAGCAGAAGCGCCGCGTCCTGGCTCATGACGCCAGCTCCCGGCGGTGTTGCTGTTGGATGCATCGTGCCAGCAGCGCTGCTGCTCCACCACGCTGCCATGAATCCAACCACCGCGATAGCGGCGATGCACAGAGCGATGCGGACTTTCATCACTATATCGTTCCACAAATGTGATCCGGAAAGGGTGTGTTTGTGTGGCGGCTAAGCCGCCACACACAAACACACCTTATCGAGAAACATTCGTGGTTCTATTTAGAAAAAGAGGGCGTAAACCCCAGGAGCTTTAGCCTTGGGATAGAAGCCCTTTCCTCGCTTCAGCCGCTTCAGTCTCGACAGAACGGACGTGCTCGAGTATACTGAGCGCAGCTATCTCCCACAAGTGGAACGAGTTTCCCTGGCTGAAAAAGCGCCTTCTTTCTGGACACGAAGCACGTTTCTCTCGACCGTTGGCGCGGTCACACTCGATGTTGTCCAGCACTCCATCGAGAACCAGAAGGGCGTCTGATGCGTAAAGCGTTCAAATACCGCATCTATCTCACGAACGGCCAGCGGCGCATCCTTGAACGCCAGCTTGAAGAGTGTCGCTGGGTCTACAACGAGACGCTTGCCACGCGCAAGAACGCCTGGGAACAGGAACAACGGAGCGTTGACTGGTACGAGACCAAGCGGGCCTTGCCACGCCTCAAAGACGTGCGCCCATCGCTGAAACGTGTCCACAGCCAGGTCTTGCAGAACGTGACGGAGCGCGTCGAAGTGGCGTTCAAGGCCTTCTTTCGCAGAGTTTCGGCCGGTGAGCCTGAGCCGGGTTTCCCCCGCTTCAAGGGCAACGGTCGCTACGACAGTCTCACCTATCCGCAGTATGGCAATGGCGTGCGGCTCGACGGTGACCGGCTCATCCTCTCCAAAATTGGCGCGGTGCATGTCGTCTTGCACCGTCCCCTTGAGGGGACGCCCAAGACGGTCACGCTGAGGCGGTCGCGCACCGGCAAGTGGTACGCCTGCTTCTCGTGCGAGGTGGAGGCTGAGCCGCTGCCGCTCACGGACGCGGTTGTTGGCGTGGATGTCGGGCTGGCGTCGTTTGCCACCCTTTCGGATGGTGAGGAGATCGCGAACCCGCGCTTCTACCGGCGTGACGAGGCCGACCTGAAGCGTGTGCAAAAGCTGAAGGACGCGGCGAAGAACGGGCAGCGGTGGGAGGAGAACCGTCGCCGAGGGACGGCGCTGGCGCATATCCACGAGCGGATTGCCAACCGCCGTGCTGATTTCGCACACCAGCGGTCGCGTGAGTTGGTGAATAGCTACCAACTCATCGTGTTTGAGGCTCTGGCCCCGATGGAGATGGGCCGAAGCCGTGGGATGCGTAAAAGCATTTTGGACGTGGCGTGGAGCCAGTTTATCAGCCTGACCGTCGCCAAAGCGGAAGAAGCTGGGCGGCGAGTCGTACTGGTAAACCCGCGCGACACGTCCAAGATGTGCTCGTCCTGCGGCGAACTCGTGCAGAAGCCGCTGAGCGACCGCACCCATACCTGCCCGAAGTGCGGGCTGGTGCTGGGACGCGACCACAATGCGGCGCTCAACAGACATTATCCCGATTTATGGTAGCATGTGTCTTGATCGACAAGGAGGATACACA
>ERZ777003.1036-NODE-1036-length-46674-cov-14.328922_pt1 | contig 46674 bp, 33 predicted proteins | sample MGYA00374956_ERZ777003 | MGnify/ENA primary metagenome ERZ777003 (study PRJEB29302, sample SAMN06268252) | bioreactor metagenome | isolation source: Joint BioEnergy Institute, California, USA | place: USA:Joint BioEnergy Institute, California, USA | collected... | reverse complement strand
TAGAGGGGGTCAGAATTAGTTGCGCAAGGGGGTCAAAAGTTACTTGCGCCTGACATCAGGACAGAGGTGCCCAGGGACGGAATCGCTCCGAGGTGCACGGAGTCCAGCGAAGCTGGACGGAGTGCAGCGAGGACAGATGACGTCCCGTTGGTCCTGAGTTTCTCAGGACAGAGGTGCCCAGGGACGGAATCGAACCGCCGACACGGGGATTTTCAGTCCCCTGCTCTACCAACTGAGCTACCTGGGCGGTGTTGGTGGAGGGAGGCGAACCATCTTCGGTCAGGGGCGGAAAGTCAAGCGGGAGTGAAGGGTCAGCGTTTTGACCGGGGTTTTGGCGCGGCGATCTGGTCCGGGGCCGCGCCTTCGGGGAGGTTCGTGCCGGGCTTCTCGTAGCGGCCGCTCGGGATCGGGCGGGCGTGTGGCGGAGGGGGGCCGGCGAGGACGTAGGTGAAGACGTCGAGGGGGGCTTCGGGGGCGGGGCGGCTCTCGCTCGTGAGGAGCACCGTGATGCGCTCGCGTGTGTAGAGCTCGGGGCAGCCCTCGAAGGCGTCGAGGGCGGGGATTGCGGCCGCGGCGACGTGCCAGACCTCGCCCGACACGCGCGTGGCCTCCGTGCCGGTCGCCGGGAGGATGGCGGGGTAGGGGCCGAGGTCGACGAGGGTTCGCGGCTCCCGCGTGATGGCCGTGCCTACGAAGGTCGCGCCGAGGCCTTGCAAGACGCCGTGATTGGCGCCGGCGCGCATGAGGGTTCCGTACACGAAGACGTGGGGCATGGTGGCATCGGCGAGGAGCGCCGCGCGGGGGCGCGTCGTCTTTGTGCTCGGGGTTCAGGAACCAGCGACTCGGCCCTGGCGTATAGCCCTGGTAGGCTGCTCGCGTCGATGGCACATCCGGACCCGCTCAAGCTCGTCGGCACGACCGTCGCCGAAAAGTACGAGATCGAGCGCGTCGTGGGCGAGGGTGGGTTCGCTCTCGTCTACCGCGCGAGGCATACGGTCTGGAACCGGCCGGTTGCCATCAAGGTCTTCCGTGCCCTCGGCGACCTGCCGGCCGACCGTCGTGTCCAGCTCGTCGAGAGCTTCATCCAGGAGGGGCGACTGCTCGCGGACCTGTCGGAGCGGTCTGCGGCGATCTGTCAGGCGCGCGACGTCGGGATGTTGAAGGCGTCCGACGGCCGCGAGATGCCGTTCATGGTCCTCGAGTGGCTCGAGGGACGGTCGCTCGAGCAGGTGATCGAACAGGAGAAGGCGCGGGGGCTCCCGCCGCGCACGGCGGAGGAGGCGGTGCGCATGCTCGAGCCCGCCGCCGAGGCGCTCGCGCTCGCGCATCGCAAGGGCATCGCGCACCGCGACGTGAAGCCGGCGAACATCTTCGTCCTCGGCGATCCGCGCGGCGAGTTCACGGTGAAGCTCCTCGACTTCGGGATCGCGAAGGTGGTCCAGGACGCGCAGAAGCTCGCCGGGTCGTTCGCGCAGACGCAAGGCGCCCCGTCGTCGTTCACGCCCGCTTACGGCGCGCCCGAGCAGTTCGATCGATCGTATGGCGCGACGGGGCCGTGGACGGACGTGTTCGCCATCGCGCTCATCTTCACCGAGCTGATGACGCACGCAGACCCGCTCCGCGGCGACGACATCACGCAGCTCGCGTTCTCCTCGATGGATCCGCGTCGCCGCCCGACGCCGCGCGCGTTCGGCGCGATGGTGCCGGACGCGGTCGAGGCAGTGCTCCGGCGGGCGCTCGCCGTCGCGCCCGAAGAGCGCTTCCAGACGATGGCGGAGCTCTGGGAGGCGCTTCGTGCCGCGCTCTCGATGGAGCCGTCGCGGGTGATCGCCGCCATCGAAGCGCGTTCGAGCTCGAGCCCGGACCTCACGATGCTGGCGCCGTCGTCGTCGCCGATGCCGAGCGCGAGCCCGAGCCAGCCGTTCTTCCAGCCGGGCTTCTCGCAAGGCTACTCGGGCGTGTCCGCCACGGGCCCGATGGGGCCGAGCGGCTCGCCGACGCTGCCGGCCAACATGGGCGTCACGGGGCCCTCGAGCATGGTCGTGCCGCAGGGGGTCCCCACGACGTCGCCCGCGAATACGACCGTCTCGCCGGGCATGCCGGGCGGAGCGCCCAGCGCGGCGACGGCGTTCATCGCGGGCGGGCTCGGCGTCGCCGCGTTCGTCGGCATGGCGGTCTTCGGCGTGTGGTTCTTCGCGCTCCGCGGACGGGACGCCGTCGTGGCGGACCCGCCGCCGGTCGCGAGCGCGTCGTCGTCGGTCCCCGTCGTCACGCCTCCTCCCGCGACCTGTCCGGAGGGGATGACGAAGATTCCGGGCGGCAAGTTCTTCATGGGCTCCGACGATCGCAAGGACGAAGAGGACGAGCGTCCCGCGCACCAGGTCGTGCTCTCGCCTTACTGCATGGACACCACCGAGGTGACGGTCGCGCAGTACAAGGCGTGCAGCGATCGCGGCGAGTGCAAGCGAGCGCCGGCGGAGAACGACTGGGACGGGATCGACGAGCGCGCGCACAAGCTGTACGACCCGCTCTGCAACATCCGCGATCCCGTCGGTCGCGCGAACCATCCCATCAACTGCATCGATTGGGAGCTGGCGAACGCGTACTGCAAAGCGGTCGGAAAGCGTCTGCCCACGGAGGCCGAGTGGGAGTTCGCGACGCGAGGCTCGGACGGCCGCCGCTACCCGTGGGGCGACGAGCCTCCGACGAACGGCGGCCTCTTGAACGCGTGCGGTATGGAGTGCGTCGCGTGGGGGAAGAAGAACCGCGATCCGGACAACCCGCTCTTCGCGATGTACGACAGCGACGATGGCTTTCCGACGACGGCGCCCGTCGGCTCGTTCCCGAAGGGCGCGTCGCCGTTCGGTCTGCAAGACGTGGTCGGAAACGTCTGGGAGTGGGTCGGCGACTGGTACGGCCCGTACGGGGCGGAGACGCTGACGAATCCGACGGGGCCGGAGACGGGGACGGAGCGCGTGATCCGCGGCGGAGCGTGGAACGGCGCGGACCCCTCGTGGGTGCGCCCGACGTTCCGCTTCAAAGCCGACCCGAAGCTGCGCAGCCACGGCGTCGGCGTCCGCTGCGCGAAGTCGCTCGAGGAGCCGGCGGACGGCGGCGCGTCCTGAGCGCGCGCTCGAGCGCGGCGCGAGCGCGCGAGCGTCACGCCGAGGGCGCGCTCGGCGAGCACGACGGCACGTCGACGCTCACCTCGAGCCGACGTCGCCGGCGCCGCCGTCGGCGGCGTTCGCGAGCTCGCTCTCGTACTGAGAGAGCAGAAGTCTCGCCGTGCCGTCGGTCGGGTCGAGGTCGTGCGCCATCTTCGCGAGGTCGCGCGCTCCGACGACGTCGCCGCCGGCGCGTGCGGCCATCGCGCGCGTGACGATCTCGTGCGCCGCGTCCGACTGGATCTTGATGAGCTCCGAGTCGTCGGGCCAACGCGCGAGCCCGTTCGCGACGATCTCGCGGACGTTGTCGCCGGGCGGCTCCGTGTACTGACCGGCCGCGAGCGCGCGTCGTGCGCGGCGCAGGAACTCCTCCCGTGCGCTTTCTTCGCGCCGCTCGAGCTGCTGCATCGCGACGACCGTGAGCGCGACGCCGAGCAGGAACGCGAGCAGGACGACGAGGAACGAGCGGTTCTTGCCGGTCCGTCGTGAATCCGGCGGCGCGATCGTCGTCGGGCCCGACATCGGCCCAGGCGGGTTCGAGACCTCGCGCGGGACGGCCGCCTCGACCGCCGTCGCCGCGAGCGCGTCGGCGGGCGACGGCGCCCTCATCTCGACGGGCGTGTTCGCCGGGACGATGGGCGTGTTCGCCGGGGGTGTGCTCGCCGGCGACGCGACCGGCGGAAGGATGACCGTCGTCGGAGCGGGCACGTCGTCGAGCGTCGGATCGAGGCCGTCCTGCCGCGAGGCGATCTCGGGGATGCTCATCCGCGCGACGACGCCCACGTCCGAGATGGAGACGTTCGCCTCCCTCGCCGCGTTGGCGATCGCGTTGCCGAAGGCGCGCGCGTTCGGTGCTCGGCGCGACGGATCCTTCGCGAGGTTGTCCATGATCACGCGCGCGAGCGGCTCGGGCACGTTCGCCGCGGCAGGCCACGACCGCAGCGGGGGCGGTTCGTCGTGGATGTGCTTGATGAGCAGCCCTACGGGTTGCTCGGCGTCGAACGGCGTCCGTCCGGCGAGGAGCTGGTAGAGGATCGTCGCGATCGAGTAGACGTCGCCCGGAGGTCCGACGGTCGCTCCCTGAGCACCCTCGGGTGAGATGTAACGGGCCGTCCCGAAGATGAGACCCGCGGCGGTCTCCATCGACTGCTCGCCGAGGCTCACCTTCGCGATCCCGAAGTCGAGCACCTTCACCCAGTCGCTCGTCTCCGCCCGGCGGACGAGCATCACGTTCTCGGGCTTCAGATCGCGATGGACGATTCCGCGCGCGTGGCCTTCGCCGACGGCATCGCAGATCTGGAGCGTGATCGGCAGCGCCCGCTCGAGGGGCATCACCCCTCCGCACGCCTGGAGGGCGTGCGCGAGCGACATGCCGTCGAGGAACTCCATCGCGATGTAGAGCGCTCCGTCCGGGAGCTGCCCGGCGAGGTAGACCTCGACGACGTGCGGGTGCTGGAGCTTGCTCGCGATCTTCGCCTCGCGGTGGAACCGCTGGACGAGGGGGAGGTTGCCGGAGAGCTCGCGGTGGAGGATCTTCACCGCCACGTCGCGATCGATCCCGCGCTGCCAGGCGCGGTAGACGCACCCCATCGCGCCCGTGCCGGCCACGCTGCGGATCTCGATGTCGCCTTGGATGACGGTGCCGATGTACCGATCCGAGGCGGGCTCGGGCTCGCCGGCCGGCTCGAGGGCCGCGCCGTCGTGCGGGCAGAAGGCGGCGTCGAAGTCGAACGCCCTCTTGCAGCGCGGACACGTCCGTTTGGAGAGAGCCGCGGAGCCCACGAACGGATGCTACTCCTCTCGACGGTCTCTTGGGTCGCCGATCGAGCCGGTCTCGGTATCGGGGTGGGGCCTCGGGTCGATGGTCACGTCCGCCGCCCTCGCGTTTGCTTTCGGGCGGGGGCCGAGGCGGCCGCCTTGGCGCCCGCGAAGGCGAAGTCGAAGTCGATCTGACCGAGGGGAGGGGGATCGGGCTCGAGCGTCGCGGGCTCGATGCAACGAGGATCGTCGTTTCGCACGTCGTTCACGAGCGTCGAGACCGGTGTAGCGAGCAGAGCGCTGGCGCGTTCTTCGAGCACGGCCGTCTCGGGGCGCAGGAGCCGCGCGGCCTCGTCGACGGAGCCCGAGAGCCACGTGTCCCAGTCGTTCGCGGGCAGGACGAGCGGCATACGGTCGTGGATCTCGCGGATGGCCCCGGCGGCACGCGTGGTGACCACGGCGCAGCTCTCGAGGCGTTCGGCCGTGACCCAGCCCAGAGGCTCGGCCGAGCCGGCCGGCTTCCACGAGTCCCAGACGGCTGCGATCGCGAACGGCTCGCCTCGGCTGCGCTTCACGTGGTGAGGGACGCGCCGGCCGTCGGGCAGTGTCTTCCATTCGTAGAACCCGTCGATGACGACGAGGCAGCGGTGACGGCGGAACGCGTCGCGATAGGCCGGTGATCCCTGGAGCGTCTCGGCCCTCGCCTGGACGCAGCGGCTACCGAGCTTCTTCGCGTCTTCGGGCTTCGCCCACCACGGCACGAGCCCCCACCGGAGGAGGGCGAGCTCGCGCGGGGCGCGCCCTCCTCCCTCTTGCCCGTCCTTCTGCGAGGCCTCGCGGGCCGTCCGCACCGCCACCAGGGCTTGGGTCGGAGCGATGTTGAAGCGAGGCGGGCCGATGTCGATCGGCGGAGCGTCGAAGAGCTCCGCGATCGCGTCGACGGGAGTCGCGAGCGTCGCGCGGCCGCACACGTCTCGAAGCTAGCGCGCCGACCTGGCGTCGCGTGGGGTCGAAAAGATCCACCCCTGGATCGTGTGGTCCATAACCAGTGTTTAGCCTACCTGTAACCACCTCGACACAGCTTCGGAACCTACGAAAATTCCTAGGATCACGAAATGGCGCCCATGTAGGACATTGGCGGCATGGTGAGTGCTGTAGGGAGGTCAGACGCCACGGCACCACCGGGGCTCGGTGTCGCGGCGGAAGGGTGAAGGGAGCGGCGCCGAAAGGCGCCGTCAGGGACGGAAGGACACGACCATGCGCGCTCACACGCTTCGCAACGCGGTTCTCATGATGGCTGTCTCGGCTGGCGTCACGTTCGCGACGACGCAGGCGTACGCGAACGACGTCGACCCGTACACGGGCGGCTCGTCGAACCCGAACACGTCGATCGGGTCCGCGGCGTTGAAGTACGAGCACTCGCGTGGCCTTCCGACCGACATCCGTACGAACTTCAAGCCGTTCAAGCTGCCGTTCAACATCAACGTCGCGGTGAACGCTGGCGTTCGGATCGATCCGGTGAAGGACGGCGGCCCGCTCTACTCGATCGAGATGCCGAAGGGCGCCAACATCGAGGCGAGCTGGGGCACCGACAAGAAGATCGTCCTCAAGGCGCAGGAGGGCTCGCAGACCGACGGCCTCGTCACGGTCCGCCACACGCTGACGCCTTCGATCGATCTGACGATCAGCGGCAGCTTCAACGCGACCTTCTCGTACGACGCCACGGACCTCGTCAACAAGATCCCCGGCGCGAAGTTCAACTACGACTCGAAGGCGCAGCAGCAGTTCGCTCCGTGGGGCTTCTCCGCGGTCGACACGCGGCTCAACGCGCCCGATCTCAAGAACGCCGTCCTGTTCTCGCTGGACATGAACAAGCTCCCCGAGTTCGTCTCGAACAACGTCGAGGGGTACTTCGGGGTCCGGGCGAGCACCAAGCCGACGTTCTCGTACCGCACGACGAAGATCGTCATCTCCGGCGCCGACGGCGAGATCACGAACGCGGCCGGCGAGCTGACGGTGCCCGCGATCGACGGTGACTTCATGGAGGTCATGGCCTCGGTCGAGGGCGAGATGACCGTCGCCGGATCCATCGGCATCCAGCCGTTCGTCCACTTCGACAAGATCGCCGACTTCGCGATCTCCACCGACCTCGGCATCGACGTCTACAACCACGAGTACAGGACGGAGCCCGAGACCGTCGTCTTCCAGACCGTGGTCGTGCACATCCCGCTGCCGAACGTCCGCGTCCCCTCGAAGGGGGTCGACCTCGGCATGGTCAAGGTCGGCGGCCAGGCGTCGAAGACCGTGACGATCGAGAACTCGGGCGAGAAGGAGGCGCGTGTCAGCTTCCGTAGCTCCGACCCCGCCTTCCAGGTCACGAGCGACACGGTCACGATCCCGCCGAAGGGCACCTACGACCTCGTCGTGAAGTTCTCGCCCGACAGCGCCGCTGCGGCCTTGTCCGAGATCACGGTGCTCTCCAACGATCCGGACTCTCCGGAGCAGATGTTCAAGGTCGGCGCGAACGGCGCGGACGTCGGTGCCGACGACGACGAGGACGACGACGGCCTCCCGAACGGCCCGAGGAGCGAGGACGGCTGCGGCTGCAAGGCCGCGGGTCACTCCACGATCCCCGGCTACGCCGGCTTCGGCCTCCTCGGTCTCGGCGCGATGGTCCTCTTCCGCCGCCGCCGCAACGCAGCCTGAAAAAGCTCCCGGCGAGCCGTTCCTCCGCCGGCTCGCCGAAAGAACGTTCGACCAGCGCACGAGGAGGTTCCCGTCCTCCTCCCTCCCTCCTCGTGCGCTGGGCGAGCCCCGAAGCCTCTCGGTCCCCGAACATCACCGAGAGGCTTCAGCCTTTTGTGTGCCTCGTCAGCGTGCGTAGTCGCGCCGCCAGCCGCCGCGCTTCCACCGCAGCCAGAACACGATCGAGGCCACGGTGGTCTCGGCGATGAAGCCGATCCAGCCGCCGAGCGCTCCGAGCCCGAAGTGCTTGCCGAGCACCCATGCGGCCGTCGGCACGCACGACCAGACCACGACGACGCCGATGAGCATCACCGCGCGCACGTCCTTCGCGCCGCGCAGCGCGCCGCGGAGGACGATGTTCACGGCGTCGAGCACCTGGAAGACGGCGGCGACGAGGAGCAGGGTCCTCGCTCCGCGCGCGACCTCCGGGGCGGACGAGAAGAATCCGCCGAGCGCGCCGCCCGCGAGCGCGAAGACGACGCCGCACGCCGCCATGAAGGCCACCGCGAGCAGAAGCCCGCTCCGCGCGGCCGCGTCGGCCTCTTCGAGGCGCCGCCGTCCGAGCGACTGCCCGACGAGCACGCTCGTCGCCTCCGCGATCGCCACGCCGGGGAGGAACGAGACGCGGATCACGTTGAGCGCGATCTGATGCGCCGCGATCTCCTCCTTGCCGAGCGATCCAATCACGACCGTGAACGCGGTGAAGGCGAGCGTCTCGGCGACGAACTGGATGCCCGTCGGCAGACCGAGGTCGGCCACCTCGCTCAGCGCGCGCGAGAAGGAGAGGGGAGCCCGCTCGGAGGCGCCCGCGGACCTCCGCTCGTCGCGGAGGAACAAGAGCAGCATCACGCCGAGCTCGAGCGTCTCCGTCGTCGCCGTGGCCCATCCGGCGCCGCGGACCCCGAGCGCCGGGAGCCCGAGGCGTCCGTAGATGAGCGCCCACGCGAGGACCGCGTTGAAGGCGTTGCCCGCGATCCCGACGATCATCGGGGTCCGCGAGTCGCCGGTCGCCTGCCGGTGCTGGATCAGCGCCGCGAGCGCGCACGTCGCCGGAGCCCCGAGGGTCACCGCCGCGAGGAACTCGCGAGCGTACGGGACGATCGCGGGATCGGCGCCGAGCGCACGCAAGAGCGGGCCGACGTCACGGCACACGAAGAGCACGACGAAGCCGAACGCCGTGCCCATGACGAGCCCGGCGCGGGCGTAGTCGAACGCATGCTCCGGTCTGCCCTCGCCGATCGCGTGCGCCGCGCGGACCTTCACGCCACGCATCGCGCCGAACGCGAGCGAGTAGCAGAGGAACATGAGGGTCGTCGCCATGCCGACGCCGCCGAGCGCAGCGGCACCGAGCCCACCGACGAGCTTGGTGTCGACGAGGCCGATGGCGGTCTCGCCGAGCATCGCCGTCGCGATCGGCCACGCGAGCTGGAAGAGCTCGCGCGTGACGCTGCGCGAGAAGGGCGCGACCCCTTCGTCGAGACGTGGACGGCTCGTGGTCTCCGGTCGCCCGTCGGCGACGGCGCGTACCCGCGCCGCCTGCGCGTCACGCTCGGTGGCGCGCGTGCCGTGGGCGACCCTTCGTTCCGACGGTTCTTCTTCTGCCGCTTCCGACGCCGCGGTTTCGCTGGATCTCACGACGTGTTCTCCCTCGGAGCCCTCTCCTTCGATGACGCTCTCCGCGTCACCGTTGGCGGGCTCCGTGGTCCACGGCGGCGACGCGCGCTATCCGACCTCGCTGACCGTGCAGAAGACGCACGGGCGAATGCGGTCTACGACGACGACTGCCATCGTCGCGATCCCGCAATCGAGGAGGTTGGTGTTCGGCGTCATGCTTCGACCCACCACGGCCTTTTGCCTTTTCACCATGACTGACCGAGCCGACGTCGTCAAACGCCGGCACGACCGCGCGGCGGCGGGGCACGCCCGTGGACGTCTGCGCCGGCGTCTCACCCGGACTTCCGGACGAACCGATAGACGCTCGCCGGCTTCGACGCCGTAGGCCGCTTGCCGCGCGTCGGCTCGATGATGCCGTCCTCGATCATGCGGAGGAATCGCTTGCGGAAGTTCCCCGGATCGAGCGGCTCGCCGCGGATCGCCTCGTGCACGGCGCGGAGCTCCTGGATGGTGAAGGTCTCGGGCACGAGCTCGAACGCAATCGCGGTGCGATCGAGGTCGGCGCGCATGCGCTCGAGCGCGGCGTCGATGATCTCGGCGTGATCGAACGCGAGCTCGACCCGCGCACCGTCCTTCGCCTTGCGGCCGCCCCTGGCGGAGGAGAGCTCCGCGACGTCGAACCACTTCGCGTGCGAGACGTCGCCGCCGGCGCGGATGAGCGGCACGAGCGTCGGGCGGACGAGCGCATAGTACGCCACGCTGATGACGCGCATGCGGGGGTCGCGCCCCGGCTTGCCGAACGTCCGTACCTGCTCGAGGAAGACGTTCGCGGACGCGCTGTGGGAGAGCCCCGTCTCCTCGAGGAGCTCGCGGTGCGCGGCGGCGTCGAGGTCCTCGCCCTGGTTCTTCCGGTCGGGGCCCACGCGGACGAAACCGCCGGGCAGGGCCCAGCGCCCCTTGAACGGGTGCTCGTTGCGGCGGACGAGCAGGACGTGGAGCAGCTTGTCGAGGACGGTGAAGACGACGAGGTCGACGGTGACCGACGGGCGTGGGAAGTCCGCGGGCCGGTAGCTCTCGAGAAAGCGCTGCTCCTCCGTCTCTTCGCGGTCGTTCGCGCCGGCGATGCGCTTGGCCGTCGGCCTCATCCTTCCGGCCGACACCATACCGCAAGGGCGCGCCCGCGCGCAGCCTCGCCGTGAGCGGGCCGCGCGCGGGGCCGTCCGTCGCGGGCGTCGTCAGTTGACGACCACGACGACCTGGTCCGTGACGTTCATCGTCGCGTTGTAGAGCAGCGTCGGGTGCGTCACGTCCGTCACCCGCACGGTGTACGTGCCGTACGACGTGATCGTGAAGACGTAGTCGGCGTTGCCGGATGCGTTCGTCGTGACCGTGGTCGGCGACCCGCCGTTGAGCGTGAGCGTCACCGACGCGTTCTGGACGGACTCCCCGTTGCTGTCGAGGATCGTGACCGTGCCGTAGACCTCGCTGTACCCGACGAAGTGCCGGAAGTTTCCGGTGATCGCTTCGACGTGGATCTGCGGCGGCACCGTCACCGTGCCCGGCTTCGCGATCGTGTAGCCGAGCGTCGCGTGATCGACGTCCGTGAGGTTGATGCGGATCTGCGTGCTGCCCGGGCTGCCTTTGACCTTGAGCCGCGTGCCCGACGGGATCGGGCTCGAGCTGTACACGCGGATGCCGCCCGGGACGAGCTCGTCTTGCATGCCCGGCGGCAGGCCCTCCGGGAAGCCTCCCCAGAGCCAGCGCGGCTGCTGCAGGCCGAAGATGAACTCGAAGTCGTAGACCTTCCCCGCGAGGTCGGCCGGGATGTCGAGCTCGACGTTGTACGTCCCCTGGTCGTCGACCGCCTCGAACTTGGAGTTGCTCTCGAACTTCGGCGTCTCCCAGCGCGTGTACACGTTCGGTGTGCCGCCCGCCAGGGCCTTCTGGTCGGCCTCCATCGCCTTGTCCCAGGCCGCGCTCCAGCTCGCCGTGTCGATGCCGGCGAGGTTCTTCAGGAACTCCATCTCGTCGACGGCCGTCACCTTGCCGTCGACCACGCGGTTGTAGTGCTTCGTGTCCTCGGCGGAGCCCGTGACGATGTTCTCGACCTTGCCCTTCAGGTTGTCGACGAAGCCGCCGCTGAAGCAGCTCACCATCTCCATCATGATGTGCACGCCCTTCTCGTGCAGACGCCCGAGGAGGCCTGCGAGCTCGTCGTCCCAGAGCACCGAGCTGCCCCAGAGGTTGATCCCCTCGTGGAACCCGACCTTGTCGTTCTTGTCGCCGTCGAGGTTCCAGTCGACGCCGCCGTCCTTGTCGTCGATGACGTTGTCGCCGTTCGTATCGGCGCCCATCACGTGCCACTCGCCGTCGGCGAGGCGTTCGAAAACGTACTTCGACCCGTCCCAGCGGAGACGCACGTCCTTCGTGCCGTCGCGGTCGGTGTCCCACTCCTGATCGGCGTGCTCGACCTCACCGAGGCCGGCATCGAGCTCCTCCACGTCGAAGCCCCAGTCCGTCGAGATGGTCCCGTCGCCGTTCAGATCGACGCCGACCTCCGTCTCGTCGATGAAACCGTCGCCGTTCGCGTCGCCCGACGTCTCGACCCACTCGTTGTCGACGCGCTTGTACAGATGGCGATTGCCTGCCGAGTCCTTGACGAAGGAGAAGGCCGTCCCGCCCGTGACGAACTGGCCCGTCGTCTGGAAGACGTACGGGCGCGCGTCGATTTTGAACGTGCTCTCGTCGTACTGCTTGCCTACCGTCGCCTCTTCTCCCGACAGCGCCGGCCTCGCGCCCTTGTAGCCCTGCTCGGGGGCGTAGCCGGTCCCGTGATCGGTGACGAAGATCGTGAGCGTGCAGCTCCCCGTCATGTCGGTGATGAGGTCCTCGAAGTGAGCGAGGATCTTCGCCTTGTCGGTCGGCTCGTCGACGATGTTGGTCCCGTCGACCTCGATGGCGGCGCCGTCGTCGTAGAAGACCTGGATCTGCTGGTCCGTGAAGCCCAGCTCCTTCATCTTCTCGAACTTCGCGACGACGTTGTCCTTGTAGCGAGGTTTGTTCCCGCTCTTGCTGACGCCACCGCTGATGATCACGGAGCGGTCACAGGGCTCGGCCCGCATGCCCGGCTTCGGCTCGTCGGCCATCGGCGTGTTCATGCGCGGGAGCGCGCTCGCGGGTGCCGGGCTGCGCGCCGCGTCGATCGCCTTCTCGAACGGATCGAAGAAGGACGACTCGTCGACGGACGATCGCGTGCTGCTCGGAGCGGGCAGAAGCAGTCGCTCCGCCCAGCTCGCGAGCGCGTCGGCCGGCTTGGGGGAGATCTGGACGAACTTCGTGACGGTGACGAGCGGCACCGGATGGAGCTCGAAGCTGCTCGTCGCCGTGGTGAAGTCCTTCACCTCGCCGAAGACCATGACCTCGGAGAAGTCCATGTCGGCCGGCGGCAGCGTCCCCTCGAGGCGCGCGAACGAGTGCTCCGGGAACATCTCGTCGGTCACGAGGCGGATCGGCTTGTCGACGAGATACGCGAACCCGTCGGAGCCCAGGGCGGGGCTGCCGTAGTAGCCATGGACCCAGATGCTCTTGCCGATCTGCTGCGCGAGCGTGTACCCGAGCGCCCTCACGGAGAGGAGCGGTTCGATCGCGGAATCCGGCAGCGGCTGCGTGGTCCCGCCACCGCCACCACCTCCGCTCGACCCGTCCGGAGCACCGGACGATCCGCCGCCGTCGACGTCGGGTGGCGGCGTCACAGGCCCAGCTTCGTCACCCCCGCACCCCGCGAAGGCGAGGACGACGAGCATCAGCAGGAAAGCGAAGAGATGCTTTCGGCTCATGGAACTTCTCCCCTGCGCGCCTTGTACGCGCATCTGTGCGTGAGCGCAATGGACCGCGTGGTCGGTGTCAGCGCATCCGGCGCGCGGTCGTCGTGCGTTCGACGAGGCTCGCGGGCGACCGAGTCACCCTTCCACCTGCCAGGCCTCGCGCACCGGCGGACGTCGCGACCTGCTGCATCGGAGGGACGGTCTCCCGCCGCCCTCCTTGTCTCCTCGAATCAGACGACGATCGGATCGGTCGTCTTCACGAGCTTCATCCCGGCGGCGGCCAGCTCCGCGAACGCCTGCTCGGCGATCTTCGGGAAGTCGAGCTCCGGGGGCAGCGGATCGATCGCGGGCGGAGGCACCGGGCTCGTCGCGTCTTCGAGGATCCAGATCTTGCCCATCAGCTTCGGGTCGACCTTCGCGATCTGCTCCTTCATGTCTCGGAGCGTCGAGAGAACGCAGTGCGACTTCGCCTGTCCGAACACGTAGACGCGATCGAAGCTCACGAGCTTCTCGAAGAACGACGTGTTGAACGCGCCGACGCTCTCGCCGCCGATCTCGCGGACCTCGGGGGAGAGCACCGAGTAGTTCTCGGTCAGCGCCTCTGTCCCCTTCGTCTCGAAGTGCGCCTGCGCGGAGCGGACGAGCGAGTGGAAGATGACGGCCTCGCTCAGCGCGGGGACGAGCGCGTGGCTGGGGGCTCCGAGCAGCGTGTGGTACGGCCAGATGGTGAGGACGTACTTGCCCGTCGCTTCGAGCTTCGTCACGTACTCGAGGCTCTCGGCCGGATGCAGGACGGGCTTCCACTTGCCGTCACGCACGTCGCTCGCGGTGATCGGCGTGAACGGGGCAGGGTGCTCGCCGTCCGCATTCACCCACCACGCGGGGTGGAAGATCTGGAAGACCCCGTGGGTGTCGAGCGAGAAGAAGAGCTGCGTGATCTTGTCGAGGTTTCCGTAGAGCCAGCCGAGCGTGCGCTCCATGTCCTCGACCGCGCCCGGCACGAAGAGGCTCGCGCCGGGGGTGCAGAAGCCGATCTGCGCGTCGATCCCGAACGCGGCGATGCGCAGCCGGTCCTCCGACGCTGGACGGATCGCGTGCTCCTTCCGGTACGCCTCCGCGACCTCGGCCACGAGCGAAGCGCGCTCGACGTACACGGTCGGGACCTTCGAGGGGTCGTGGAAGGCGGGCGGAGGAAGCATCGCAACGATCCTTTCGAGTGGCAGGCGCGCAGCGCCCGGTTCTTCGGTCACGCGGTGAAGCAGAGGCGAGCGATCCGTTCGTGGGTCGGCACCAAGGTGCATCCGTCCGGACCCGACGAGGAGGTCGTCGCCTCGAGACGGAGATTGAGTCCAAATTACTTTAAGTCGAGGTCGCGCTCGCGCGCGCACGGCTCGACCGTCCCCACGTTCGGCCACGACCTCCGTCACGGGCGACGAGCGAGCGTGCGGCTCAGTCGTCGTGGAGAGGTCCGTTCGGGTTCATCGTCGGCGGCGGGCTCCGGAACACGAGACCGTTCGGTGTCGTGCCGAACCAAGGAGACGCGAGGCCGCACCGTGTGCAGACGAGACGGTACGCCTTCGCAGCGCCGTCGACGGCGAGTGCCATTCCTGCCGAGTCACGTGGGCAGCAGATGACCTCGCCCGCCCGGAACTTGGCCCAGAGCTGGGTGATCTCCGCATGCGACAGGTGCGGTGACTCCGGCGGGCTCCCGCCGCCTTTCTCGCTCATGCCCAACCTTTCTACACTCGAATCGGCCCGGGTTTCTCCTTTTTCTGGCTCCTTTGGTTCGACCCGGTCGAGCCTCGGGGAGCCGGACCGGCCTAAAGTAGGGTATACCCGGACCATGACCGGGGTGAGTGCTCGTCCAGCAAAATCGGAGCCGCGGCCGAGGCAGAGCCGCCGGGTCCTCGTCGTCGGGGCGACGGGGCGGCTCGGGGTGGCCATCGCCGAGGGCCTGGCCGACCGGGGGGACGAGGTAGTCCTGACGGCGCGGGACCCGAACAAGCTGGAACAGCTCTCGGCCGCCCTGGATCGCGGCCGGGGGCCGGCCCCCTACGTCTGCGCGGACCTCACCCACCGTGACGCGGTCAGCCAAATCGTCGAGGGCCTGCGGGCCGCCATCCCGCCCACCGCCGAGCGCGGGAGCGTCGACGACATCGTCCTCGCCTGCGGGCCCTTCCCCCGGACCCCCTTCGACGAGCTGCGGCGAGAAGACCTCGAGCGGACCCTGACGGTGCATTGCATCGCGCCGCTCTTGCTTGTCCATGCCCTGGCGGGAGACCTCGCCAAGGCCAAAGGCGCCGTATGTGCGCTCGGCGACGCCGGGACCACGCGCCCGTACGAGCACCACGTGGCCTACCTGACGGCGAAAGGCGCCGTGAAGACGGGCCTCCGCGCGCTCGCGGTCGAGCTCGCGCCGGACGTGCGCGTCAACATCGTCGAGCTCGGGATCGTGGCGGATCCAGAAGCGGACGCGGATCCCCTGAGGCAACACCGCCTCGCGACGCGCTCTCAGCTCGGGCGCTTCGGCACGGCCGAGGAGGTCGTCCACGTCGTCCTCGCGCAGCTCGATGCGTCCTGGGCGACGGGGGAGATCTGGGGGATCGGGCGGTAAGCCGTCTTCCGCGGGGCTCGGGCCGCGGGGCTCGGGCCTCCATCATGGGCTGGCTCTCCGCCCGGGCCGCGTCTCGCAACGCGCGGGGCGCTTCGCTCGACTTTCCGGTCCGCCCGCATTACACGGGAGTGGCTCGGCGCATGGCTGAGCTTTCTCTTTCGGGGGAGGTGCTTCATGAGCCAGAAGTTCTTCGCGTTCACCATCACGTCCGTCCTCGCGTGCGTCGCTCTGGCGGTCGCGAGCTGCTCGTCCGACGAGACCTCGAACGACAACACGAGCAGCGGGGGAACGAGCGGCGGCGCCAGCAGCGGTGGCACGAGCGGCGGCGCCAGCAGTGGTGGCACGAGCGGTGGCGCCAGCAGTGGTGGCACGAGCGGCAACGCCAGCAGCGGTGGTGGAGGGGATGCCGGCGGCGACGACGGCGGGGACTCGGGCACGAGCGGCGGTCTCAGCCAGAAGTGCATGGAGTACTGCACGTGCATGGCCGACCCGACGAAGTGCGGGAACACCGGCTTCCCCGGCAACTGCGGGGAAGAGTGCATGAAGAACGAGAACGGGCCCTGGGACCTCGACTGCCGCATCCAGCACTGCGGGTACGGTCCCGACCCGGTCCACTGCGGTCACGCGCTGGGCGAGGACATCTGCGACTGACGCTCGTCCGTCGGCGCCAGGCCTCGCACGTCGACGTGAGCGCGCGATCGGCGGCGCGGCGATGCTCGCGCGGAGCAGCGGCTACTTGCCTTTGCGAGCGAGCTGCTGCTTCGCGGCGGTCTGGACGGCGCCGCTCACGTCCTTGCTCTTGGCGAGCGCCTTGAGGTCGTTCTCGCGCAGGTGGAGGATGAACTTCGAGGCCTGGCCGAAGGGCGTGCGCGGGTTCGACACGAGCGCGAGCTTCACCATGTAGTGGCGCGTCCACTCCTTGTTGTTCGCGATCTCGCGCAGGACCTCTTCGCAGACGTTGCGCAGACCGGCGATGCGGACGACCTCCGCGTCGCCGATGCCCGGCGTGTTGATGGCGGCGACCGCGACGAGCGGGTTCGCGTCGCGAACGCCGAGCATGCGGAGCGCTTTGATGTCGTAGCGATGCTCGCCGACCTCGCGGCCGTCCTTGTCGTACTCCTTGACGGCCGCGAGCTGGAGGAAGCGGATCTTCGCCGGCGGCCGGAGCTCCGCCCAGACCGCGTGGAGCGGCCGCGCCTTCGCGACGACCTGCTCCTCTCCCGTCTCCGGATTGATCTCGTGGGTGTCTTCGCCTTCGGCGAGCTGCAGCTGCCGGCCGACCTCCTGGGCCTCGTTGAACTGCGTGTCGTCGAAGGTCGGCTCCTCCGTCGCCTCCGCGATGAGCTCGCCCTGGATCGCCTGCTTTGCCTGGGCGAAGGCCGGGATGTCGAGCTCGAGGCCGTTGCGGACGGCGAGCTCGAGGATCCGGTCCGCCGTCGACATGCGGCAGTTCTTGTTGAGGTAGAGCTTCTCGATGATCCGCGGGTTGGCGAGGAGGCGCTCCTCGTTCGTCGCGATGAGCTCGCAGACGCCCTCCGTCCCGACGGCGGCCATCGCGGCGACCGTGTCCGGGTGGACGGCCGGATGGTTGAGGATCTTCTCGGAGACCGCAGCGTCGCTCGCGTAGAGCGGGCCGAGCGCATCGAGGACCGCCGGGTGGAGGTCGGGCACCCCGAGGGCGCCGTTGATGAGCGGCGGCGGGAGCTTCTCGAGGGTCTTCTTCGCGGTCTCGGCGTTCGCGTCCGTGCCCTGCGCCAGCAGGACGACGACGGCGAGGATCGCGCCCGGCGGAAGACCCGGAACGAGACCCTTGGCGGCCATCGCCTTGAGCGGCGCCGGCCCGTTCGGGTCGAGGATCTTCTGCGCCGGACCGGGGAGGGTCGAGGGATCGATCGTAGGTACGCTCACGCTCGACTGAGATTACGTGTCTGCTTCGACGTACGCCAGCAGGAGCGACCCTGCGCGCCCGGCGCTCGACGGCTCGCGCCGAGGGCCGTCCGCGGGCGTCGAGCCACGAAAATGGGCGACTGGCCGGGGCGCGATCGTGGATTTACCTTCGTCTCCGCCGGTGATTTCATGACCTGCGAGCACCAGAGGAGAGAACGATGGGCGTGATGGACTTCGTCAAGCAGGGTGTGCGCGAGATGATGATCGCGCGTCCGGACCAATACAAGCACCTCATCGTCTACAAGCATCACGATCAGAACTTCCCCTTCTGGTCCCAGCTCACGGTCGACAGCGACGAGTGTGCGGTCTTCTTCAAGGACGGAAAGGTCCAGGGCGTGCTTCCTCCGGGCCGGCACACCCTCTCGACGCAGAACATCCCGTTCCTCAACAACATCATCAACAAGTTCACCGGCGGCGACGTCTTCATCAGCGAGATCTACTTCGTGAAGACCTCGCCGGTCCGCAGCATCCCGTTCGGCGGACCGATCGGCGACATGATCGACCCGCTCACGCAGGAGCAGGTCACGCCGCGCATCTTCGGCGAGTTCTCGCTCGTGGTGACCGACCCGGTGCGGTTCATCATCGGCTACACCGGCCAGGCCGCGCAGGGCGACAACGACCAGGTCCTCCACTGGATCAAGGGCCTGTTCATGAACGGCGTGAAGACGACGCTCGGCGAGCTCTGCGAGGTGGAGGGCAAGAGCGTCCTCCAGGCCGTCAGCCTCACGAGCAAGCTCGCGAACGCGTTCGTCGCGAACGCCCCCGATCTGCAGGAGATCGGCGTCCGCATCCTGCAGATGGGGCAGTTCAACATCAACTTCTCCGAGGACGACCGCGCGCGGCTCGTGGCGGCGAACGCCGAGGTCGCGAAGGCGAACCGCGGGATCAAGATCGCCGAGGCCCAGGCGAGGGCGCGCCAGTTCGAGCTCGATCAGAAGTTCCACAACGACGCGCGCTACGTTCAGCAGCTCGCGGGCAGCTACCAGAACTACGCGGCCGGCCAGGCCATGATCGGCGCGGGGCAGGGGATGGCCGCGCACGGCGTCGACGGCGGCGTCGCGGGCGCGGGCATCCAGATGGCGGTCGGCATGAGCATGGCGAACCAGATGGCCGGCGCCATGCATCCGGGGATGATGGCGCCCGCACCGCAGTTCTCGCCGGGAGGCGCCGTCGTGACGTGCGTGAAGTGCAACACGCGGCAGCCCGGCGGGAAGTTCTGCGCCGAGTGCGGGACGCCGCTCGCTCAGCCGAAGAAGTTCTGCACCGGCTGCGGCCAGGAGCTCATCGGCGCCGGGAAGTTCTGCTCGAACTGCGGTACGCCCGCGAACGCGAACCCGCCCGCACCCGCAGGCTGATCGCGGGCTCGCATCGCCCATCGCCGAGGGCGTCGACGGGGCGACTGCCCGGTGACGAGCGTGGGGAGCGGCCGAGCTTTCCACGCTCTGCGCCGCCGCTGCGAAGCTGTACAATCCGGGCGTGGTCCGCTCGTGCGCAGTCGTGGCGGTGGTCGCCCTCGGTCTCTGGCGCGATCCCGGGTGTGGAGGCGTGGACGGCCCTGCGGGCGGGACCAACGCTCCCTGTACGCGCAGCTCCGACTGCAGCGGGGAGCTGAGATGCATCGAGGGGGTGTGTCGTCAGCTCGATGAGGGGACCGGCGACTCCGGTACGGAGCGCGGTGCGCCCGCGTCCTCGGGAGACGCCGGCGATGGCTCCGGCTGACTCCCCGAGGCCGGGTGGCGATCTCGTCGACGTGAAGCGATGCCCCGAGTGCGGGGCGCGGTTCGGCATCGACGCGGCATTCTGTCCCTTCGACGGCACCGCCCTCACGAAGAGCACGTGGGACAAGGCGCGCGACGAACGCGCGCGGCTCCGGGTCGACGGTCGCTACGACGTGCTCGTGCCTCTCGGCGAGGGCGGCATGGGGACGGTGTACAAAGTCCGCCACGTCACCCTCGGCCGTTGCTTCGCGATGAAGGTGCTTCGTCGCGATCTGGCGAGGGACGCGGAGCTCGCGCGCCGGTTCGTCCAGGAGGCGCGCGCCACCGCCGCCGTCCGTCATCCCGCCGTCGTCGCCATCACGGACTTCGGCGCGATGGAGGACGGCACCCCTTGGTTCGTGATGGAGCTGCTCGAAGGCGAGACGCTCGCCTCACGGCTGCGCGCGCGCGGGTCGATCCCGCCGCGTGCCGCGATTCGGATCGCGAAGCGCATCGCCGAGGGCCTCGGCGCGTCGCATGCCGCGGGCGTCGTGCATCGCGATCTCAAGCCGGAGAACGTCTTTCTCATCGGCAAGGGCGACGAGCCTCTGGAGGAGGACATTCGCATCGTCGATTTCGGCGCGGCCAAGATCGTCGGCGCGAGCAAGCTCACGCGCCCCGGGATCGTCTTCGGCACCCCCTATTACATGGCTCCGGAGCAGGCGAGCGGTCAGGAGGTCGACGCGCGCGCGGACGTGTACTCGCTCGGTGTGGTGCTCTACGAGATGCTCACGGGCCGCGTGCCGTTCGTGGCCGAGACGTACATGGGCGTGCTCGAGAAGCACGTGCGCGAACGGCCCGAGCGGCCCGTCCCGCCTCCGGGCGTGGAGCTCGGAGAGCTCGAGGACGTCGTGATGCGGGCGCTCGAAAAGGCGCCCGAGGATCGCTTCGGGTCGATGGCCGAGCTCGCGGCCGCGCTCGAGAAGGCCGAGGCGGCGAGGAAGTCGGAGCCGCCGCGGCCGCCGCCGCCGCGCTCGCAGACGGTACGGCTCGCGCCGCCCATGACGACGGCGGAGCACATCCACCGGTCCGTCGAGCGGCACGTCGCTGCCGAGGAGCGGCGCAAGCGGCGTCTCGTCGGGGGCGTGATCGCGGCGGCGATCGTGACGGTCGCGGCAGGCGTGCTCGCCGTCGCGCTCGTGCGGGGGCGGGCTCCGGCGGAGGATCCGGCCGCCGCGTCGCTGGCGACGTCGTCCGCGCCCGTGCCGGCGGTCACCCTGGCAGCTCCCTCCAGCGCCACGCTCGCGAGCGCGGCAGCGACGGCCGTGAGCACGACGGCCGAGACCGTCGTCGACGAAGGACCCACGACGTCGTCCACGAGCACGACGCCGCCGGGCCCCGCCGAGGACGGCCCGGGCGCGGCGCCGGTCACGATCACCTCGGCCGCACCGCGCCCGACGGCTCCGACGAGCGCGCCTCGGCCGCGGCCGACCACGAGCTCCTCCGCCGTTCCGCCGATCCCGACCGCGACCCAGCGCCCGGTGGGCCTGGACGACTTCCAGGACCCCTGGCGCCGTTGAGGCCGCGCCGTCTCGTCTCGACAAAGCCGTGCGATCTCGCGGAAACGTTGACGAGAGCCCAATCGGAGGCCGATCCTTGGTAAGTCGAGCGGCCGCGTGGCGAAGAAGAAGATTCTCCTCGTCGATGCCGATCCGCGGAGCATGCGGATCGTGGAGGTCAGCCTGCGCAAGGCTGGCTACAACGTCGCGTGCGCGGAAGACGGGCAGGTCGCCCTCGACATCGTCGAGACGGCGGCGCCCGACCTCGTCATCTGCGACACGAAGCTCCCCAAGATCGATGGGTACGCGCTCGTACGGCGCCTGAAGGATCGTCCGGAGACGGCCGCGATCCCCGTCATCTTCCTCGCCACCACGAGGTCGGTGGAGGACAAGATCCGCGGCCTCGAGCTCGGGGTCGAGGACTACCTGACGAAGCCCATCTTCGTCCGAGAGCTCTTGGCGCGCGTCAACGTCGTGCTCGCGCGCCGTGCGCAGGAGTCCATCGCGACGAAGAACCCCTCGATGCTGCGCACGCGCTTCGCGGGGTCGATCCACGACATGACCGTCGTGGACCTGCTCCAGACTTTCGAGATCTCCCGCAAGAGCGGGTCGATCACGTTCAAGAGCGGCGCCGGGCTCGGGTATGTCTGGTTCCGGGACGGAAAGGTCGTCGACGCCGAGGTCGGAACGCTTCGTGGCGAGGAGGCCGTCTACCGCCTCCTCGTGTGGAGCGAGGCCGACTTCGAGGTCGACTTCGGACCCGTCGATCGCGAGGACGTCGTCGAAATCGGTACGTCGGCCCTCGTCATGGAGGGGCTCCGGCGCGCCGACGAATGGGGACGGCTCACCGAGCAGCTCCCGCCGCTCTCGACGGTCTTCGAGGTCGATCACGAGCGCCTGCTCGATCGCTTGAGCGAGATCCCCGACGAGCTCAACGGCATCCTCCGCCTCCTCGACGGACGCCGGACGCTCGCCGAGGTCGTCGACGATTCGCCGTTCGAGGATCTCTCGACGCTGACGACGCTCTCGAAGCTCTACTTCGAGGGACTGCTCGTCGAGGTCCGGACGCCCGTGCCCGAGCGCATCGTGCCCGCGTCGGGCGCGCCGCCGGCGGCGGTGGAGGCGTCGACCCAGGCGCCCGCCGTCGAGGTCGCGGCTCGCGACGTCCCGCCGACGCAGGTGCGCAGCGATCTCTCCGCGACGCCGCCGCCCGAGCAGACGGCCAAGCTCTCCACGACCAAGCCGTTGCCGGCCCCGGCCGGCTCGCGTCAGGTCCCGTCCGTTCCGCGGATCAACATCCCCAGAGGCACCGCGACGAACAAGCCGCGAAAGTACAGGCCGGCGTCCATCAGCGGCCTGCGCGTGAGCGACGGCGACACGCTTCCGATGGACGTGCGCGCGGCCGCGGCGCCGAATGCGCCCGACACGCAGCCGTATCCGGTCGGCGGCGCTCCGCCGAAGGTCGGCGAGGACGACAGCGATCCGATCGCGGTCGACTCGAAGGAGCTCATCGCCGCCGAGCCGATCGGATCCGACGCGGCGAAGCAGGACGATGCGGTGACCGCGCCGATCGCCGCCGCGGCGAACGGCGAGAAGACGACGCCGGTCGCGATCACGAAGACGGCGCCGATGCCCGCGGCGAAGAGCGCGGGCGCGGGGACGGCTCCGATGGCGGCGGCTCCGGCGGCGCGGAGCTCGTCGAGGCCCGGAGGCTCGACGGAGCCGATCACCTTCGCGAAGGCCGCCCCGGGGCTCTCCTTCGAGCCGGGCACGGAGGAGGCGAAGCCGCGCAACGCGAACGGCGAGAGCTCGCCGCCGCAGGCTTCCGTCTCGGAGGCGAAGAAGGAGGGTGCGGTGAACGGCAGCGCGTCGAGCGACGGCGCTGCGAAGGACGGCGCCACGAGCGTCGCGCGGAGCGAGACACCGACGGTGCCGCCGATGTACCGGCGCAGCGAGCGGGCGCGCTCCTCGACCGAGAGCACGTGGGAGGAGGAGCGGGACCCGGCCGGACAGACGAGCGGTCGCAAGCTCGTCACGTGGCTGCTCGTCGCCATGCTCGGCGCGACGGGGCTCGTGCTGTTCGCGCGTCATTGGTATCGCGGCGAGTACGACACGAAAGAGGGGCTCGCGGTTCGCCCCGTGACCGCGGAGAGCGCCACGGCGTCGTCGCCGCGCCCGTCGCCGACGGAGACGAAGGAAGAGTCGAAGCCGCAGACGACGCCGCCCGCGACGGCGACCACGGCCGAGGACCCGCCGGCCGCGGCGACCACGACGGCCAGCAGCGACCCGCCTGCGCCCGAGCCGAAGGCGGCGACGCCGGCCGTGACCGAGGCGCCGGCCGCGACGACCGCGCCGGCCGCGACGAACACGGGCGCGTCCGCGCCGGCTTCGGGCGAGGCGGCGACGCCGAAGAGCACGGCCGCGACGACGGCCGCGGCCGCGACGACGGCGACGGTCACGGCGAAGCCGCAGCCGACGAGCGAGTCGGCAGGCTCGACGTCGAGCGGCCTGTCCTCCGAGTCGATCACGCAGGCCGCGCAACGCGCGCTCGAGGGCGGTGACAAGGACGAGAAGCAAGGCACGCGTGCCGTGCAGCTCGCTTGGCTCGCGACGCAGCAGGATCCCTCGAACGCCGATGCCTGGCTCACGCTCGGCGCCGCGTACGAGAAGATCGGCAAGAAGCAGCAGGCCATCGAGGCCTATCGGAGCTGCGCGCGCCGGGCCGCGTCCCACCCGCGCGTGTCCGAGTGCAAGCAGCTCGCCGGCATCAAGGACTGAGCGTCTCCCGCGTCACGACGAACCGCTGCGCCGGACGCGCGGATCGAGGAAGGCGTACGCGAGGTCGACGGCGAGCGTGGAGAGGACCACGGCGGTCGACGTCACGACGACGCAGCCCATGATGAGCGGCCCGTCGCGATCGAGCATCGCGTTGACGCTGAGCGAGCCGAGGCCGGGCCAGCGGAACACGCTCTCGGTCACGACCGCGCCGCCGACGAGCGTGCCGATCTCGAGGCCGAACATCGTGACGATCGGCATCATCGCGTTGCGCAGCGCGTGGCGGACGGTGACCTGGAGCGGGCCGAGGCCCTTCGCGCGCGCCGTCCGGACGTAGTCGCTCGACAGCTCGCCGATCATCTCGTCGCGGACGATGCGCGTGTAGTAGGCGGCGCCGAAGACGCCGAGGGTGATCGCCGGGAGGACGAGGCTCGCGAGGTGCTCGAGGGCGGTCTCGCCGTAGCCGTCGATCGGGAACCACCGCAGGCGGTAGGCGAAGAGCCACTGGAGGAAGAGGCCGATCACGAACGTCGGCGCGCTCACGCCGAGCATGCTCAGGCCGACGGCGAGGCGATCGGCGCTCGTGCGCCTGCGCGTCGCCGCGAAGACGCCGGCGGAGACGCCGATGAGGGCTTGGACGCACGCGGCGGCGAACGCGAGCAGGAGCGTGCGCGGCGCGCGCTCGGCGAGGATCGTCGTCACGGGGCGCCGCTGCTGATAGCTGCGACCGAGGTCGAGGTGGAGCGGGCCCGCGTTGGCGCACGAGCCGTGCTGCGGATCCGTCTTCTCGAACGAGGACGGACCGAAGTGGACGAGCCGTCGGAGGAAGCGGCCGTACTGGGACCAGAGCGGGCGATCGAGCCCGAGCTCGCTCCGGATCTTCGCGACCGCCGCCGGCGGCGCCTGCTGCCCGGCGATCATCCGCGCGGGATCCGACGGGAGCGCGTGGTTCACGAGGAACGCGATCGTCACCGTCGCCCAGACGACGAAGACGGCCCACGCGAGACGTCGCAGCACGCGCTTCATCGTCCCTCGCGCGGTGAGCGAGCCGGCGCGGCCGCCCTCGAGGTCCCGAGGAGGGCCGCGAAGCTGCGCTCGGAGAGAATCGATCGTCCTGCGACGGAGCCGGCGGCGCGATCGATCCACGTTCGCGTCAGATCGTGCACCCACATCGGATGGGTGCGGTGCCCGCGGACGTAGGCCTGGCGCTGCGTGTAGAAGCGGTAGTTCTGGGTGAACGCCCACGGCGCATCGTCGACGAGGATGCGCTGCACCTCGGAGTAGAGCTTCTTTCTCCGATCGTCGTCGAGCTCGCGGTGCGCCTGGTCGAGCAGCTCGTCGACGCGCGGGTTCGAGTAGAACGACCAGTTGCTCGAGTCCTCGTCCGCGATCGACTTCGAGTGGAACAGCGGCTCGAGGAAGCTCATCGCGTCGGGGTAGTCGTTCATCCAGAACCCCGGACCGAACGGCGAAGCGTCGCGCCGCCCGCGCAGCGCGATGAACGTCGGGTAGTTCACGACGCGGAGCTCGATGCGGATGCCGATGCGCTCGAGCTGCTGCTTCAGGACCTGCCCCGTGAAGTCCTGCAGGCCCATCTTGTAGACGGTGTACGGCACGACGTGGGGCCAGCCGCCGGTCTTCGTCACCGGATCGTACGGGTAGCCCGCGCGGCGCATGTGCTCGAGCGCGCCCTCGTAGTCGTAGCGCTGCCCCTCGAGCGTCGGGTCGTAGCCGAACACTCCGGGCGGGACGACCTGGTTGGTCGCGCGGAGGTTGGCCGCGCGCACCTTCTGGAGCGCCTCGCGGTCGATCGCCTTCGCGACGGCGCGGCGGATCTCGACGTTGTCGAACGGCGGCGTCCGCACGTTCATGGCCTCGCCGAGGATCTGCCGCTCGGCGTCGTACTCGCCGAACGGCTTCCAGCGCGCGTCGGCCTGGAAGCGCAAGAGGTCGGCGGCCGACAGGTCCTTGATGACGTCGAGCTCCCCCCGCAAGAAGCGGAGCGTCTGGCTCGACGGGTTCTGGTGGAACGTCCACCTCACCGCGTCGAGGTAGGGGAGGCCCGGGCGGAAGTAGCCTTCGTGGCGGACCACGGTGAGCGTGTGACCGCGCTGCCAGCCGTCCGGCGGGAGCTTGAACGGTCCGGCGCCGCACGGGTGCCACGTGTCCGAGTACCGATCGCCCGCGCTCTTGCACACCGGGCGCAGCGGCAGCATCGCGAGGACGTACAGGAACGTCGCGTCGGGCTCCGTGAGGCGGAACGTGACGACGTATTTCCCCTCGACCTCGACGCCCACGAGCTCGTCGGTCTTCTTCGCGGCGAGGTCCGCGTAGCCGACGATCGATGCGTAGTAAGGGGAGTACGGGTTCGGCGCGCTCGGATGCAGGGCGCGCACGACCGAGCGCTTCACGTCGTCGGCCGTGACCTCCTCGCCGTCGTGGAAGCGCACGTTCGGGCGGAGGAAGAAGCGGAACGTCTTGCCGCCGTCCTCGACGACCCACCGCTCGGCGATGTCGGGCTGGATCTTCCCGTCGGCGTCGTAGTCGACGAGGCCCGCGAAGATCGTCTCGAGGATCTGCGGTGCCATCCCGTCGCTCACGTTGGCCGGGTCGAGCGCGCGCAGGTCGCCGAACGTCGCGAGATCGAGGACGCCTCCGCGTCGAGGCTCTGCGTCGTCGGGGCTCGCGGCGGGGATCGGCGCAGGCAGCTCGCGCGAGCACGCCAGCGTCGACGTGGCGAGCGCGGCCGCGAGCGCGATCGCTCGGCGGTCAGGTCTTGCGCGGGTCGAGGACATCACGGAGACCGTCGCCGAGGAGGTTGAAGCCGAGGACCGCGACGAGGATCGCGGCGGCGGGAGCGCCCGAAATCCAGGGCGCGGCGGTGAGGTAATCCTGGCCTTCGAGGAGCATGTGGCCCCACGTCGGCGTGGGCGGGCTGATGCCCGCGCCGAGATACGAGAGCACGCTCTCCGCGAGGATCATCTGCGCGACGAGGAGCGTCGCGATGACGACGACGGGGCCCGCGACGTTGGGCAGCACGTGCTTCGCGAGGATGCGCCACGTGGACTGACCGAGCGCTCTCGCGGCGACGACGAAGTCGAGGTTGCGGACCTGCAGCGTCTTCGCGCGGACCATCCTCGCGACGCCGAGCCAGCCCGTCAGGCCGAGGGTGAGGAGGATCGTCGTCGCGGTCGTCCGATCGAGCGCGGCGCCGAGCGCCATCACGATGAGGAGGAACGGGAAGGCGAGCCCGACGTCGACGAGGCGCATGAGCACCGTGTCGAGCGCGCGTCCCTCGTACCAGCCGGCGAGCACGCCGACGACCGTGCCGACGCACGTGGCGATGGCGGTCGCTGCGATGCCGATCGCGAGCGAGATGCGTGCTCCGGTCGCGAGGCGAGCGAAGACGTCACGGAAGATGCGATCGGTGCCCAGCCAATACTCTGCGCTCGGTCCGACGGGCAAGTTTTCGGATGTGATGCCGCCGACGAAGTCGCTCGTGTACGGATCGTGTCGGGCGACGATCGGGCCGAGCAGCGCGAGCGTCACGAGCAGGCCGACGAGCACGAGCCCGGCGCGGAACGCGGTGTTCCGAAGGAGGGCGTCGCGCATACGTACCGGCGGCGACGCTGCACCCGAGACGCGGGCGGCCGCGCCGGAGACGCTCCGATCGTCGCCCCTCCACGTGCTCATCGCGTCGCGACGCGTCCTGCGGTCGGCCTCTTCGAGGGCACGGCTTCGAGGAACGAGGTCACGGCCGCGGCGAACGCGTCCGGCTCTTCCTCCGGCGCGCAGCGGCCGCACTCGAGGACCTCGAACCGGCCGCGGAGCTCGCGCGCGAGACGACGGCCGTGATCGACGGGAGCGATCGCGTCGTCGCGACCCCAGACGACGAGCGTGTCGGCCGAGACCCTCGGGAGACGCGCGATCAGCGGTCGAGTGTCGGATATAGCGACCAGCGTTGCGTGCGCGGCCTGACGGCCCGCAGGCGCGTTGAACGCTTCGTAGAGTGCCTCCACCCTCCCTGCGGGGACCTGCTTGGCCCCGGAGTAGAGGGTCGACTGCACGTACGCGCGGAACAATGCCCGGCCCATGAGCTGACGCCAGAGCAGAGCACCGATCACGGGGATGCGCCCGGTCCGCTCGAGCGCGTGCTCCTGCGTGGGGAAGACGAGCGCGGACACGAGCACGAGCTTCGAGACGAGCGCGGGATGTCGCGCCGCGAGCGAGAGCGCGACGCCGCCGCCCATCCCGTGTCCACAGACGTGGACGCGTCCGAGGCCGAGCGCGGCCACGAGATCGAACATGGAGTCGGAGAAGGCGTCCCAGCCGTAGGCGTAACGCTGGGGATCCGGCTTCTCGCTCGCGCCGAAGCCCGGGAGATCGGGGGCGACCACATGGAAGGTTCGCGCGAGGCGCGTGATGGCCGCCGTCCACACGTCGCGCGTGGCCGCGAAATCGTGGAGCAGGAGAAGCGGCGCGCCTGCGCCCGCCTCCACGAAACGGATGCGCGCGCCGCGAGCGGAGACGTCCTTCGGTACGAGCATCGGGGGCCCGGACGATAGCACGCGCACGGACTCGGTGAGCCGCGCGATCACACGCGAAAGCCGGGCTCGCGAGAACGGAGGAGCTGCGGCGATCGGACGGATGTTGGACGTCGCGCGCGCGACTTTGCGACGATCCGATCGACGACCGCGGGCGCCGCGCCGCGAGCGACGATCGTCGTGCGTCTCGTCGACGTCACGACTGAGGCGCGCGTGCATCGCGCTGCGATTAAGTCTGCGTCCATCGACCCGCGCCGAGCGCGGTCGCTATGACATATTTTGTCATAGCGGCACGACTAAACGCGCGAAGTCAGTTCCATTATGGAAAGCCGCAAAAAAAAGCGGATCGCGACGTTGACCCTGTTCTTTCGCTCGGAATAGAGTCGCCCGTGTCGGAACCTACGCCGGTGATTTCCATCCGGAGATCTCCAGGCGGCCTTGCAGGCGGTCTTCACCACGAGAGGCAGGTTGGGCGAAGACCGTCGGGACGATGTGCTCGACCGCCCCGCGGACTCGGGGATGGAGGAGCAGGGGATCGTCGTCCTGGTTCGCGTCGACCTTTGTTGTGACTTTGCGCTGTCGGAAGGAGGGGCCACGCACGGCGAACGTGCACGTGGAGGGCCTTCCGCGCGGCTGGGGTGTATTCGGCCCATAGGGACGCTTTCGTCAGAGCCTGGCTAGTCACCCAAGTCTCAGAGCGCCTCCATAGGTGCTCATGGAAGTGGAAACGGGAGTCGAGGTATCGCGCTGTGGGACAGCGGTCCGCGCAGCCGAGACCACAGGGGACGTGCGTGCGCACGCTCCAGCACCAAGCTCGCAGTTCGAAGTTGGAGGAGCAGATGGACTCGAAGCAAGTCGAAGCAGGCGCGATGGTCGAAGTGACGGATTCGATCGTGCACTCCGAGGGGACCGCCGCCGCTCCTCTACAGACCGAAGGTGCTCTCGCGCTCCAGCCGGCGAAGGCGGAGCCCGCCGAGAAGCCCGTCACGCGTGAGCAGCGCCGCTCGCGCCGCAAGCGCGAGGTGCGCGCCCGCACCATCAGCGTCAAGCGGATGACGAAGCGCGAGCTCGAGCTCGGGCGCCTCCTCTACCCCGAGGTGGAGGACGTGCAGCGTCCGAAGACGCGCGGCGACTGCATCGACGGCGAGCGTCCGTGCCCCTTCGTCTCCTGCAAGCACCACCTCTACCTCGACGTTTCCGCTCGCACCGGCGCCATCAAGCTGAACTTCCCCGACCTCGAGGTCTGGGAGATGGCCGAGACCTGCGCGCTCGACGTCGCCGATCGCGGCGGCACGACGCTCGAGGAGGTCGGCGCGATCATGAACCTCACGCGCGAGCGCATCCGCCAGGTCGAGGTGAAGGGCCTCGCGAAGCTCCAGGCCCTCAAGGACATGGCCGCGCTCCGCGACTACGTCGACGAGGGTCCGATCGGCAAGCGGCGTCTCCCCGTCCTCACGAAGGAGGAGGACGAGGAGGAGGACGACGAGACCGAGACCGAGACCGAGGCGACGGACAGCACCGACGACGGCGAGGACGACTTCGACGTCGAGGTGTTCGCGAGCGACGCGCTCGGCGAGTGATCCCCGCGGGCGTCGCCCGCCCGAAAGATTCGATGTCCCCTGCAGCGCGGCCCGGACGACCTCCGGGCCGTGATCTTTTGTGCTCCTAGAGGTTCCGCTTCGCCTCCGACGGCATGTTCGGATGCTTGAGGAGCAGCTTCTTCAGGCCCGCGTTGCGGCGTACGAGCGGGAGCCGGACGAGGTGCAGGAGGAGCGACGGCGGCGTCGCCGACCAGCGCGCGAGGTTCTGGATGAACAGCGGCGAGAACGTCTGCTTGGCGCAGAGGATCTGCGTGGCGTGCGCGTCGAGGCTGCAGTTGACGAGGAGGATCAAGCAGCGGCCCTCCGTCTTCACGAGGAGCGACGCCTTCTCGTCCGAGGAAGCGAGCATGAACTTCTTCCTCAGGATCTCGCGCGCCATCACGCGGGAGCGGTCCGGGATCTCACGGTCGATGCAGACCTTGTAGACCTCGAGGATGAGCTTCGGGCTCAGGATCCGGACGAGGATCGTCCCCGGGAGCTGCGGATTGCGAAGGAGCCTCCGTTGGACGAGGGCGTCCTTGAGGAGCTCGCTCCGCTTCGCGACCGCCTCGAGCCCCATCTGCGTGCGATGGTGGAGGGCGATGAGCCGCGCGTGCTCGAGGCCCGCGCGCATGTTCGAGAGGACGGCGTGGATGACCTGCGGATCCGGGTCGAAGCAGAGCGCGAGGAGGTCGGCTCCGGTCACCTCTTGCGCCGCCTTCACGCGCGCGTCGCGCGGCATCGGGTGGTAGACCGTCTCGTAGATCTGCCGGTACGCGCGCTCGTTGCGCTGCTCCTTCTCGACGATCTCGGCCTCCTCGGCCGCGGCCGCGGCGTCCGACTCGGAAGTCGGGGCTGTCGCGTGCTCGGGCGCGCCCGCAGCGTCCTCGGCGCCCTCTTCGGGCGGAGCGTCGGCGTCGGTCGTCCCGTCGTCGTCCGCCGCCGCCGTGGCCGCGCGTTCCGGTTCTCCCGTCTCGACCGCTTCGGTCGTGGTCTCCGACGTGGTCGGGACGTCCTCGTCGCGCAAGAAGGCGAGCAGCTCGGCCTCGAGCTCGGGAGACTCTTCGAGCCGCACCGCAGGACGGATGCTGCTCTCTCCGGCCTCGCTCGGCGTCTCGGACGCTTCGGTCGTGGTCTCCGACGTGGTCGGGACGTCCTCGTCACGCAAGAAGGCGAGGAGCTCGGCCTCGATCTCGGGAGACTCTTCGAGCCGGATCGCAGGAAGACCGCCGCTCGTGCGAGCGCCAGGTGAGCTCGCGGTGCCGGCGGACGAGCTCGACGTGGCCGCCGTCCGTCCGCTCGAGGCGGCGGCGCCGATCCCGGGCGTGCCCGACGACGTCGCGGCCGTCTCCTCCGAGTCGACCTCGAGAGCGCCCTCGGCCTCGAGGCGGTCGATGATCTCGACCACACGGCTCTCGGCGAGCCCGGTGAGCGCGACGAGCTCCTTCAACGACGTGGCGCCTTCGACGCGGGAGAGGACGAAGCCTTCCTCCGCCGACAGCCTCAAGCTCCGAGGATCGTGCTGTTTCGGCCGGACCTTCTTCACGCGCTTCTCCGCAGGATACGGCACATCCGCGATGCCGTCGGCTCCCGTTCGCAGAGCGTCACGATCGTCGGCTCCGCTCCGCGCGGAGGCGCGCCCCCCCAACCCCATGGTTGCGATCTTAGCGCAGCGTCGCGCTCCGCTTCTCTCCTTTCGCCGCGAACGCCCGGCGTCGATTGACCTCGCATCGTTGCGTGTCTATCCCCCCGGGCATGCCCATCCGGACCGCGCTCTTCTCCGTCTCCGACAAGACTGGCCTGCTCGGCTTCGCCTCTGCGCTCGCGAAGCGCGGCGTGACGCTGCTCTCGAGCGGCGGGACCGCGAAGGCTCTCGCGGCCGAAGGGATCCCGGTGCAGACCGTCGAAGAGTACACGGGCTCGCCCGAGGTCATGGGCGGTCGGGTCAAGACGCTGCACCCCCGCGTCCACGGCGGCATCCTCGCGCGCGAGGGCGTCGACGATCAGGACCTCGAGCGTCTCGGAGCGCGGCCGATCGATCTCGTCGTCGTGAACCTCTACCCGTTCGAGAAGGTCGCGGCGAACCCGCTCGCGTCTCTCGACGAGCTCATCGAGAACATCGACATCGGCGGTCCGTCGATGGTCCGGTCGGCGGCGAAGAACCACGCGCGCGTCACCGTCGTATGCGACCCGAACGACTACGAGCGCGTCCTCTCGGAGATCGAGAGGGACGGCGAGGTCTCGGCCGCCACGCGGCGCGAGCTCGCCGCGAAGGCGTTCGCGCACACGGCGGCGTACGACGCGGCGATCGCCGCGGTGCTCTCCGGCCCGCGCGGCGCCGACGCCGACGCGACCGTCGGCGCGAACCCGTACCCGAAGTATCTGCAGCTCTCGTTCGAGCGCGCGTACGGGCTTCGTTACGGCGAGAACCCGCACCAGACGGGCGCGTTCTACGTCGAGCGGAACGCGCCCTTCGGCACGCTCGCGCGCGCGGAGAGCCTCGGCGCGGGCGGCAAGGAGCTCTCGTTCAACAACCTCGTCGACGTCGACGCGGCGCTCGAGGCCGTGCGCGAGTTCGAGCGCCCGACGGCGGTCGTCGTCAAGCACACCAACCCGTGCGGCGTGGCCTCGGCCGCGACGCTCGCCGAGGCCTATCGTCTCGCGCGCGAGGCCGACGCGCTCTCCGCCTTCGGGGGCATCGTCGCGCTGAACCGCGAGGTCGATCCCGAGACCGCGGCGATCCTCGCCGAGACGTTCCTCGAGTGCATCGTCGCGCCGAGCTTCTCGGCGGGCGCCCTCGAGACGCTCCGCGCGAAGAAGAACCTCCGCCTCATCTCGACCGGCGCTCCCGATCGCGAGCACGCGCCGCTCCAGTTCAAGCGCGTCTCCGGCGGCCTCGTCGTCCAGAGCCGTGACGACGGCGCGGCCGGGCAGGTCGCGAAGGGCAGGGTGGTGACGAAGCGCGCGCCCACGCCCGAGGAGATCGAGAGCCTCGAGTTCGCGTGGAAGGTCTGCAAGCACGTCAAGTCGAACGCGATCGTGCTCGCGAAGGGCGAGCGCACGGTCGGCGTCGGCGCCGGTCAGATGTCGCGCGTCGTCTCCGTCCAGATCGCGTGCGAGAAGGCGGGCCCCGAGGCGCGTGGCGCCGTCCTCGCGTCCGACGCGTTCTTCCCGTTCCCGGACGGCGTCGAGGCGGCCGCCAAGCACGGCGTCACGGCCGTCGCCCAACCGGGCGGAAGCGTGAAGGACGCCGACGTCATCGCCGCCGCCGACCGGCTCGGCATCGCGATGATCCTCACGGGTGTCCGCCACTTCCGTCACTGACGGACAGGCTCGGGCGCTGCACGCGCCCGGCGACGTGATGCCAAAAGCACTCGACCGCCTGAGGTCTCGCGTCCGCGATTAAACCGACTGCCACTTATTTGGCCCACCGCTCGTACTTGTGCGACCGGTGGTGCATGGCTGGGATTCGCGAGACCTGCACGGTGTGCGGGCGGAACTTCGAGGTCCAGTTCCGCTACCAGATGGAGGAACGCGACGGCGCGTTCTCCTTCTTCTGCTCCCAGGCGTGCCACGGAAAGAGCCTCCGCGGCGAGACGACGAGCGGCGTCGTCTGCGACTGCTGCAACAAGCGCTTCGTCGTCGAGCTCGTCTCGCAGGTCATCCGGATCAAGGGCGAGACGCGCTACTGCTGCTCCGAGGGCTGTCGTGCTCAGCTCCTCGCGGAGGCCGGCGGCCTCCGCCTCGGCGCCGCCATGGCGCCGGGAGCGGTCCCCGCGCCGCCGTCCTCGGCGCCGTCCTTCGGCCACGGGCCGGCGTCGCCGATCCCTCCCGCGGTCGCACGTCCGACGCTGCGGACGCCGGCCGGTGCGCCCATCGCGCCCGCCGCGCCCGCCGCGCCCGAGTCGGGCGCGAAGCTCGCGCCGACGCCGGCTCCGCAGCCGGTCACCACCGATCGCGCGCCGGTCACGGCGCTCCGCCCGTTCGCCGGTCCGCGGCGCATGGCGATCTTCAATCACAAGGGCGGCACCGGAAAGACGACGACGAGCGTCAGCGTCGCGGCCGGCCTCGCGATGAAGGGCTACCGCGTGCTGCTCGTCGACACCGACTCGCAGGGCAACGTGGGCGTCTCGCTCGGCGTGAAGGCGGACAAGACGCTCTACCACGTGCTCGTGATGGGCCTGAAGGTGCAGGACGTCGCCGTGAAGGTCCGCGACAACCTCGACGTGCTCCCGTCGAACGAGACGCTCGCGGCGGCGGAGCTGTACCTCGCCGGTCGGCAGAACCGCGATCGCGTCCTTCGCGATCGACTCGCGGCGGCCACGCAGCAGTACGACGTGATCCTGCTCGACTGCTCGCCGTCGCTGTCGCTGCTCAACCAGAACGCGCTCGTCTTCGCCGAGGGGCTGCTCGTGCCGGTCGCGTGCGACTTCCTCTCGCTCGTCGGCGTCCGGCAGGTGATCAAGACGGTGAAGAACGTCAACTCGCTGTTGCACCACCCCGTCACGATCCACGGGGTGTTGCCGACGTTCTACGACGCTCGAGCGCGCATCTGCCGCGACGCGTGGGCGACGCTCAAGGAGCACTTCGGAGATCGGTGCTTCCAGCCGATCCGCTCGGCGACGCGCGTGAAGGAGGCGCCGGCGCAGGGCAAGACGATCTTCGAGCACGCGCCGGACTCGCACGCGGCGCTCGATTACCTACGCGTCGTCGAGCGCCTGATCACCGGGCGCAGCGCCGAGCTCGATCTCGACGGACGCGCCGAAGAGGACGAGGCCATGACGGGGTGAGCCGCGGTCGCGACGAGCCTGCGAAGAGGACTTGACGGAACACGAGGAGGATGACGATGGCAGCGCGAGACGATGGAGCGGGGCTCGGGGCGGCACGCGTGCTCGACGGTGACGAGGTGCAGGGCGTGCTCTCCGGGGCGTTCTATCAGCCGCAGCCTGCGCCGGAGTCGGAGCGCAGGCTGCGCACCGCCGAGGACAAGGCGAAGCCGACGCACTACAAGGTGATCTGCATCTCGATGTACACGAAGGACCTCGCTCGCCTCGACGAGCTGGTCGAGGAGCTGAAGGCGCGCGGCATCACGAAGGCGAACCGCAGCGCCCTCATCCGCGTGGCGCTCGAGCAGCTCGATCTCGACAAGGTCCCGCGCGGCCTGTGACGGCCGCGCCGGGGAGCGGGTCTCCCCGGCGCCCCGCAGACCAACGGCGCTCGGCGAGCGCCCGCTCGCGGGGCGTGCAAGCGCGCGTGTCGGCTGCGGAACGTCGGTCCGCGCGCGATGCAGCGTTACGGTTCGGCTTGCCTCCGCGCGGCCCACGTGAAAATACGCGACCGTCGATGACGCCCTCGCTTCGCCGCGTCTCCGCGTTGCTGTGGGCGCCGGCGATGCTCGGCGCCTTCGCGTGGAGCTGTGCGGCGGGCTCGGAGGTGGAGCCGCTCGTCGACGTCGATCCGTCGCTGCCCGTCATCGACGCCTCCTGGAACCCGGAGCCGGCGCATCCCGACGCGGGCGCTTCGGACGAGGACGAGGCGTACGGCGAGGAGAAGCCGCGCGCGAACGACGGTCCGGACGAGAGCCCCGGCGTACCGGAGTCGGCGCCGTCCCCGCCGACTTCGCCCCCGCCGGCGCTGCCCCCGGCGGAGCCTCCCAAGCCTGTGCCGGGCGAGGTCCTCGTCACCGAGGTGATGTACGACCCGTCGACGAGCGAGCCGGCGACCGAGTGGTTCGAGGTCCACAACACGACGAGCGAGGCCCGATCGCTGAGCGGGCTCACGATCGTCGACGGCGCGAACCGCACGCACGACATCGGGCCGGGCGTGGTCGTCCCCGCCGGCGCCTGGGTCGTCCTCGCGAGGTCGACCGCCGCCGCGATCGCCGCGAAGGTGCCGGACGCCTCGATCGTCTACGAGTACGGAGCCGGGCTACCGGACGGCACGGGCATCCTGCTCGCGAACGGCAAGAGCGGCGCGGTGTTCCTCCGCGACGGCGACGTCGTGATCGCGCAGGCGGACTACGGCGGTTGGTTCTCCGCGAGCGGCAGCTCGATCCAGCTCCACACGCTCGGCTTCGCGGCGAGCGGGCAGAGCACGAGCTGGTGCGTCTCCACGACGCCGTGGGCGCCGGAGGCCGACCGAGGCACGCCGGGCGCGCCGCCCGACTGCCCGTGACGGCTCACGCCAGCGAGTCGGCGGAGCGCTCGTGCGCGGACGGCGTCGGGCGTCGCGCTTCGCCGAGGCCGTCCCAGAACGCGCGCAGGTCCTGAGGCAGCGGCGCTTCGACGACGAGCGGCGCGCCGGTGATCGGGTGCGCGAGCGCGAGCCTCGCGGCATGGAGCGCGTGCCTCGGCAGCTCGAGCAAGGCGAGGTCCTCCTCCGTGAGCTCCCCGTCCGCGCCCCGTGCGAAGCAGCCTTCGTCGGGACCATAGAGCTTGTCGCCGACGATCGGAGCGCCGAGGCTCGCCAGGTGGACACGGATCTGATGCTGCCGTCCCGTCTCGAGCTCGCAGCGCACGAGCGCGTACGAGCGGCCGTCCGCGGTGGTGCGGGTGTCTTCGACGACGAATCGCGTCGAGGCGTAGAGCGCTTCCTCGGTGCGGCCGAGCCGCATCTTCACGCGGTAGCGTCCTTCGGTGTCCAGCTCGAGCGACCGCTCGAACCGGAAGGCGCCGGGGCCGTCGTTCGTCGGCGTCACCACGCCGCCGACCTCCGCCGCGCGCTCCGGGTCGGGCACGCCCCACGTGATGGCGCGATAGGTCTTGTCGACGCCGGTGCGCGCCTCGATCTGCTTCTTGAGCGCGCGATCGCACTCCGGCGTCTTCGAGCAGAGCAAGACGCCGCTGGTCTCGCGATCGAGGCGGTGGCCCAGCGAGATGAACGTGCCCGGCCGCGCGTCCTTGAGGATCTTGATGAGCGTGTTGCGGTGGTAGCGCGCCGTCGGGTGCACCGGGAGCATCGCCGGCTTGTCCACGGCGAAGAGGTGCTCGTCCTCGTAGAGGATGGGCACCTCGGTCGGCACCGGATCCTCGTCCCACGGCGGCCGCCAGAGCAGAACGCGCTCTTCGGCCTGCACGCGGTGGTTCGGGCGGAGGCGCTTGCCGCGGACGTCGAACGCGCTGTTCTTCACGATGAACTTCGCGCGCGTCCGGCTCGTGCGCCGGAGCTGCCCCTGCAAGAAGACGTCGAGGCGCTGTCCGGCGAGCTCCGGCGGGACGCGGAAGACGCTGAGCACGGACCCCTCGGGCACGCCTTCGGGGCGCCCGATGCGCTCGACGTCGACGTCCGAGAGTCGCAGGCGGCTCACGACGGTCTTCTAGCACGTGCGCCGCCGAGCCGAGCCGTCCGCGCTTCGAGGCTCATCCACGTGCTCCGCCGCCGAAGGCGGAGGCCGATCCGAGCGCGCGGAAGCGGGCGGAGCGGGCGAGGGCGCCCGAGTGCTGCCGGCGCGATGCCAACCGTGTTATGAGCCCTGTCCGGAATGGACATCCTGTTCGTCACGACCGAGCTTGCTCCCTACGTGAAGGTCGGAGGCCTCGCCGACGTGAGCGCGGCCCTTCCGAAGACGCTGAGGGCCCTCGGTCACCGCGTCACTGTCGTGATGCCGCGGTACGCGGCGTTCGACGAGTCGGGCCTGCTCATGGCTCGCCGCTTGACGCCGCTGCGGATCACGCTGGGAGAGACGGCCTACGAGGTGACGATCTACGACGGGCGGCTCTCCTCGCAGGTCGACCTCGCGCTCGTCGACGTCCCGAGCCTCTTCGACAGGCCCGGCATCTACGGTGAGCGCGGCGAGGACTACCCGGACAACCCGCTCCGGTTCGCGGTCCTCTCGCGCGCCGCCGCGGAGCTCGCGCGCCAGCGCGCCGGAGACGGGGCTCCGTTCGACATCGTCCACGCGAACGACTGGCCCACGGCGCTCGTCGCCAAGTACATGAAGGACCTCGGTGTCGACACGCCGGTCGTGCTGACGATCCACAACGTGGCGCACCAGGGTGTCTTCCCGAAGGAGCTTCTGCCCAAGCTCGGCCTCACGTGGGAAGACTTCACCGTCAACGGGATCGAGTTCTACGGATCGATCAACCTGCTCAAGCAGGGCGTCATCTCCGCGGATCTCGTCACGACGGTGAGCCCGACGTACGCGCGCGAGATCCAGACGCCCGAGCACGGGTACCGCCTCGACGGTGTGCTCCGCGCGAAGGGACGCGTGCTCGGCATCCTCAACGGCGTCGACTACGGCGTCTGGAACCCCGCCACCGACTCGCATCTCGCGGCCCGGTACGACGCGGAGGACGCGTCGAACAAGGCGCGCTGCAAAGGCGCGCTCCGCAAGGAGCTCGGGTTCCCGCTCGAGCCCGACGTGCCCATCGTGGCCTACGTGGGCCGGATGGTGCCTCAGAAGGGGAGCGACCTCGTGGCGGAGATCGTCCCGCGCATCGTCCGCGGGAGCGACGTGCAGGTGGTCATCGCCGGCACGGGCGACCCGGAGATCGTTGCGAAGATGACGGCCGCCGTGCAGAAGACGCACGGCCACGCGATCTACACGGGCGAGGCGAGCGAGGCGCTCGTCCACCGCATCTTCGCGGCCGCCGACATCGTGCTCGTCCCGAGTCGGTTCGAGCCGTGCGGCCTCGTGCAGATGTACGCGCAGCGCTACGGCGCCCTGCCCGTCGCCCGGGCGACCGGCGGCCTCGTCGACACGATCGTCGACTGCGACGCGAAGCTCGAGACGGGCACGGGCTTCTTGTTCGACGAGCCCACGACCGACGCCCTCTATTCGGCGGTGCAGCGCGCCCTCTCCGCCTACGCCTCGCCGCGATGGCCGGCCCTCCGCAGGCGCGTCATGCGTCTCGATCGGGGCTGGGAGCGCGCGGCGCGCCAGTACGAGCAGGCGTACAAGTCGCTCCGGCAGTGAGCCGTCGCCGGGCCGCGGAGGTGCCGCGGCCCGACGGGCGCTCAGCGCTCCGTGCGCAGCACGAGGCGCAGCGCGTTCGCGAGCCACGACACGCGCAGGCCGGCGCGCACCAGAAGGACGAGCTGGTGGAAGAGGAACAGCGCGAAGAGCACGGCACCTCCGCGTGCTCCGACGAGGTCGCTCGCGGCGGCGCCGATCCAGAGGAGCGCGAGCGACGCGGCCGAGCGCCAGCTCCACGCGAGCGTCGCTCTGCCGAGGCATGCGCGGGCGGCGCGAATGCCGGTGCCGATGCCGTCCGCGATGTGACGGAGCGTCGACTTCGAGCGTGACCCGATCGCGATGTCGCGCGCGACGGCCACCCTGGCGAGGTCGGCGACGATCCCGGTGATCGCCGCGACGGCGAGGAAGAGGACGAGCGCCACGACGCGCGCCGTGAACGCACGGGCGTCGCCGAATCGCGGCGTCGCCCAGGCCTCGACGCTCGACGACGCGAAGAAGCCGATGCCCACGACGACGGCCTGGACGATGCTCGCGACCGCGCCGACGCCGCCCAGAGGAAAGAACGCCTCGATCCCCGTCCGGAGCGCCGCGGACGCGCGCACCGGAAGGTCGCGCTCCCCTCTGCCGGTCGCGAGCATCGCGACGACGGTGCCCGTGACGATCACGCCGAGGAGGCGGAAGGTCGCGAAAGCGACGAAGCTCGTCGACGTCACGATCGCGAGGGCAGAATCGCCGCCGGCGAGCCACGAGAGCAGCGCGTGCCCGCCGGGCTCGAAGAGGACCGCGTCCCCGTCGGGATGGGTGCCCCAGACGCGACGTGCCCACGCGTAGACCGGCGTGGCGATGACGAACGCGCCGGCGAGCTCCCACGCCCAGAGGAGCAGCACCGCGCGAGGGCGACGCCGCGCGCGGATCGCGCGGGGCTCGAGGGCGTGGGGCGGCTCGTCGTCCGCCGCCTCGTCGGGTCCCTTCAGAACGGTGTCGAGCAGCGCGGGCGTGGCGGGCTTCGCCTCTGCGTCGGACTTCGCCTCTGCGTCGGGGCTCGCCGCTGCGTCGGACCTCGCCTCTGCGTCGGGCGTGGCCGCTGCGTCGGGGGCCGCCTCTGCGTCGGGCGTCGTAGCCGTGTCGTCGGTAAGCGTCGTCACGGGGTCAGCCCTCCGAGGAGCGCCGCTGCCCAGTAGGTGGCTCGCTCGAGGACGCGCGGTGCGCCCGCCTTCGAGTGCCCCGGCACGGTCGCGAAGTCGTTGTGTGGATCGTCGTCGAGCAGGATGCGCTCGTCCGGGTCGACGACGGCGGCGCGGAGCGGCGAGGTGCCGGAGTAGGGGACGCGGAAGGTCTCGCCGGCGCCGTCCCATCTCGTGCGCGACCGCGATCCGTCCACGGCGACGAGCTCGATCTCGACGGGGAAGCGCAAGGTGCCGCGGCGCACGACGAGGACGTAGCCGTCGTAGCGGTTCGCGTTTCGCGTCTTGTCGCGCGAGACGGTCTCGCGCTGACCGTCGCGATCGAAGATGCCCGCCGGGCCGTGCGACGCGTGCGAGCTCGTCTGGACGATCGCGTAGTCGACCCAGCCCTTCTCGAAGAGCGCGGTCCGGAGGTTCTCCGCCGCCTCGGCTCCGATCTCGGCCTTGATCGTCTCGATGAGGTCGTTGGGCGTCGGGTGGCGGAAGCGGAACCGGCGCGCGTAGACGCCGAGCGCGCGGTCCATCTTCTCCTTGCCGTAGACGCGCGCGAGCGTCTCGAGGATGGTCGCCGTCCTGCTGTAGACGAGCGCGCCGTACGCCGCGCCGGTGGCGAACGATCCGGCGCCCTGCGCGATCTTCTCGTCGTGTCCGTGGAGCCGCGCGCGCAGCGCGTGCGCAGCGGTCTCCTCGACGCGGATGCCGGCGAAGTCGAGCCCGGAGCCCTTGCCCTTCCACGCCGCCATCGCCTCGGCCTCGGCGTACGAGTTGAGCCCTTCGTCGAGGAAGGGCCAGGCGTCCTCGTTCGAGGCGCAGAGGCCGTAGAAGTACTGGTGCCCGAACTCGTGGATCGTGACGGCCTCGACGCTGTGGACCCCGCGCGGAAGCCACGAGGGCTGGCCGGTGGTGATCAGCGTCGGGTACTCCATGCCGCCTGCCTCGGGCGCCGTCGCGGGCGGATGGACGAGCGTGAGGACCGGGTAGGGATACTTGCCGTAGCGCGCGCCGTAGTGAGGGAGCGCGAAACGGATCGTCTCGAGCTGGCGCTCGACGAGATCGTCGTAGCCGGGCGGTGCGAGGACGGTGACCTCGACGCCTTCGATCGTCTCCTTGCGAACGCGGAACCGATCCCACGCGGTCCATGCGAAGTCGTGGACGTCCGCTTGGACGCGTCGCTCGATGTGCCGGCCGTTCTCCTCGCGCGTCTCGACGACCTGTCCCGTCGCACCGACGACGAACCCCGACGGGACGTCGATCGTGACGTCGTAGCGTCCGAAGTCGGCGTAGAACTCGCCGAGGCGGTGGAACGGGAAGTGGGCCCACGATCCGTCCTCTTCGAGCCGCGCGATCTTGGGGAACCACTGCGCGACCATGTGGAACGTCCCGTCGTAGCCCGTCCGCGCGACGACCGCCGGCAGCTTGTCCTCCCACTCGACCTCGAGCGTGATCGACTCGCCCGGCTGCACGTCTCGGGGCAGGGGGACCCGCGCGTCGGTCTCGTCCTGATCGCCCGGTCGGCGGAGCTCGATCGTGGCGAGCAGGTCGTGCCGCTGCTCTCCGTCGACGAGCACGAGCTTCTTCAGATCGATCGTGCCCCAGTCGGCCGGGACGCTGCCGCCGCGGAATCCGCCGATCGGGGCACGCATGAACGCCGAGCTCTGATTCTTGAAGGCGTTGAGGTAGAGGTGCATCCAGAGCTCCTGGACGGACCTCTTGCTCGCGTTCTTCCAGACGATGGTGCCTTCGCCGTGCACCGTGTGCTTGGCCGGATCGAGCTTCGCCCGGAGCGTGTAGCTCGCGACCTCGTCGGCGTGCTCGAGCATCGGCACGTCGGGCGCGCTCGGGGTGGTCGCGGGCGGTCCCGCGATCGCGGTCGGACCCCCCGCGCCGACCACGAGCGCCAGAGCGGTCAGGGTCAGCAGCGATCGCCATCGCATGGGCGCGCAACTTAGCAGCAGTCGACGTCGGGCGCTCGCCCGACGCGCCGAGCGACGTTCGAGCTCCGCGCCGTGCGCCAACGGGTCTCGCTCGAGCTCGTCCTCGAGGCGGCGAACGGCCGGCGGCGGCCGGCGAGCGCCGGCTACTGGAAGTGGTCGGCGTACTTCTTCTCGAGGTCGGCGGAGACGTCGCGCGTACGCACGATCTCGGCGAAGACCTCGCCGGCGTCGCGTAGCGCGCGGGCCTTCGTCTCGGGATGCACGGCGTACAGACCGAAGCGCATGTCCATGCCGTGGTTCCACTCGTAGTTGTCCATGAGCGACCACGCGAAGTAGCCGCGCACGTCCGCGCCGTCGGCGATGGCGCGCCGCACCTCCGAGAGCGTCTGCACGATCCATGCTGCGCCGCGCGCCTCGTCCTCGTGCGTCGTGCCCGTCTCGGTGACGTAGATGGGCTTCCCGTACCTGCGTGCGACGCGCATCAGCGTCGGGTAGATGCCGCGCGGGACCGACTCGAGAGGCGCGAGAGGATCGAAGTCGAGGAACGGCGAGACGAACCCGATCGGCAGCGAGCCCGGCCTCGCGGTGAAGCGGAAGTAGTAGTTCACGCCGATGAAGTCGACGCGATCGGCGATCTCCGGTCGCACCCGCGCCTTGCCGGGCCCTCGGTCCCAGTTCTCGTCGACGCGTCCGAAGACGACGCCGTCCATGAACATGTCGTGGAAGACGTACTCGGCGTGCTCCGCCGCGAGCCGGTCCTCTTCGGAGTCGCTGGCGGGCTGGATCTCGGAGAACGCGTAGACGATCCCGACCTCGGCGCTCGTGCCGTCGCCGTCGGCGTCGACCCTGTCGAACGCCTTCACGGCGTCGTACATCCGTGCGTGCGCCTCGATCATCGCCGTGGCCGCCGTCTTGGCCGCGTCGATCCTCGCCCACGGACCGGACAGCCCCGGTGGGTTCGAGCGCATCGGCGTCGAGAGCAGGTACCCAGGGAAGACGACGGCGGAGAACGGCTCGTTCAGCGTCGCCCAGCGATCGACCTCGCCGCCGAACTCCGTCGCCACGAAGGCGGCGTACTTGGTCATCTCGTTGACGATGCGCGCACGGTTCGGGTCGGCCCACCCGCCCTTGCCGGCGGCGATGCACGCGTCGAGGTTCTCGTTGCACGCGTTTCCGTCGTGAACCCACAGCGGCAAGCTGTAGTGGTTGAGCGTCACGAGCGGCTTCATCCCGCGCGCCTTCATCGCGGCGAAGATGCGGTGGTAGAACGCGAGGGCGTCCGGGTTCGCGATGGCCTTGAGCGACTCGTGGCTCCGCACGTCCCAAGTCGGGCCAGGGAAGATGCGGCTCCACTCGATCGACAGGCGGAGCGCATCGTTGCCGAGCTGCGCCGGCCCCTTGCCGGCCGCGCGCGCGATGTCCTCTTCGAAGAGCTCGTAGAACCCGGGCCCCGCCGACGGCGGGTGCTTCGACATGAAGAGGAGCGGGTTGTCGAGGATGCGCGGCGTGGTGATCCACTGGTACCAGTCGCTGTTGCGGTCCTCGCAGACGTCCGCCGGGATCGTCGGGCACCCCATGTCGACCTGAAAGCCGGCGATCGCGGTCCCGAAGAGGAAGCCCTTCGGGAAAGTCCCGATCGGCCCGTCGTCTCCTGCGCCCGGCCGCTCCTCCGACGGCGTCTCGTCCGTCACACCGGGCCTCTCGCCCTCGGGCGCATCGGGCGAGGGCGAGCCCGCACCCGAGCCATCGCCTCCGCACGCGACCACCGCGCCGAGCACGGTGAGCCAACCCGCCAACCACCGCATGGCGCCCACGACGAAGCACACATGGTGCCACATGCGTCCCGGCTCCCGACAATGCCGTGTGCTTCCGAGAGGTTGCACGCAACGTCGGTGCGACGAGCCCACGAGCCCGCCGGATACCACGTGCTTTCGAGGAGATGCACGCAACGTCGGTACGAATGGGCGGCCGACCAGCTACGTGTTTTCGGGTAGATGCCGGTAACGTCGGTGCGAGGCCGCGCTCTAACCCTGGATCGGTCGCCCCTCAGGTCACGGGGGCAGGGAGGGGGAGCGAGGCCGGGCCATTCGGCTCGTGCTCGTGCTCGTTCTCGCGCGCGCGACTGCCTACGCGCGCCGCCTCACGTTGACGTCGAGCCAGAAAGCGCGAAGGCCGCTCTCCCTCACGACGTCGGTGGAATGACCCACGCGACGTCGGGGAGGCGGCCTCCGTCGAAGCGCCGGAGCGAGCCGCGTCAGTTGGGATCGGGCTTCGGCGTCTTGGGGCCGCTCGGCGGGAGCTCCGGCTTCGTGCCGATGCCCGCGGGCAGGTCGCCGGTGAGCGCCTTGAGGAACGTCGCGATCGACTTCACGTCGTCGTCGGAGAGCGTCTTGCCGAGCTGGTGCTCGGCCATCAGCTTGATCGCCTCTTCGAGCGTCGCGACCGAGCCGTCGTGGAAGTAGGGCGCCGTCTTCTCGATGTTGCGGAGGCTCGGCACCTTGAAGGAGAACTTGTCGACCTCCTGCTTCGTGACCTCCATGCGACCGACGTCGTCGGTCGACCGGGTCCACGGCTTCACCTTGCCGAGCTTCTCGATCTGTCCGCCGCCGACGCTCGCGCCTTGGTGGCAGGTCTGGCAGCCGACCTCCATGAACTTGGCGAGCCCCGCCTTCTCCTCCTCGGTGAGCGCCGACTGATCACCGGCGAGGAACTTGTCGAAGCGCGACGGCGTCACGAGCGTGCGCTCGAACGCACCGATCGCCTTCGCGACGTTCGTGGTGGTGATCGGGTCCTTGTCCTCGGGGAAGGCTTTCTTGAAGAGCGGCTCGTAGCCCGGGATCGACTTGAGGACGGTGACGATGGTCTTCTCGTCCTTGAGCGCCATCTCCACCGGGTTCGTGATGGGCTTGAGCGCCTGATCCTCGATCGTCTTCTCGCGGGCGTCCCAGAACTGCGCGACGTGGTTGGCGGCGTTGTAGACCGTGGGCGCGTTGCGCGTGCCGCGCTGCTTCTTGTGGCCCTCCGACGTCTTCTCGCCGTCGACGCCGTACTTGGCGAGGTCGTGGCAGGAGTTGCACGACAGATCGTGGTTCTTCGAGAGGCGCGTCTCGAAGTAGAGCATCTTGCCGAGCGCGACCTTGTCGTCCGTGATCGGGTTCGACGGCGACTCGAACTTCGCGGGCAGCTGCGCGAAGACGGCGAGCTGCGAAGGATCGATGTTGACCTTGCGCTGCTCGGCCGAAGCCGTCGCCGACGGGACGGCTTCACGCTGCGTCGGATTCGGACGTTCGGACTTCTGCTCGCAGGCGCCCACGAAGAAGGCGATGGCGAGCGCGGAGGCGATGGTCGCGTTCTTCATCGGGCCCAAACAATGGACGTTGTCGCGCACGCTGGCAAGGGGGTCGCGCTCCGCAGCACATGCGCGCGCAAGAAGCGCGCGCCGACTCTAGCCCAGCCTCGAGGCTTTTCTCTGGAGCCTGGAGCCTCAAAACCCAAAGCTCATCTGCTTGCCCTTCGACGGTCGGCGGAACGTGGCGGGCACGGCGTAGTGGGCCATCTCGTCGGCGACGAGGCCGTGCCGCTTCGCGGTGCGCTCGAACAGCAGGCGGATCGTCTCGGCGTAGACGCCGTTTCCGCGGCCGCGCGTCATGAAGGTCGAGTCGTACAGCTTGCCGCCATACGCCTCGCGCATCCGGCGCAGGACCTTCTCGGCGCGAAGCGGCAGCTTCTCGCGCAGCGTGTGCTCGAACACGTCCTTCACCGGACCCGGAAGCCGGAGCAGGACCCAGAAGGCGTGGCGCGCGCCTGCCGCAGCGGCGCGCTCGAGCACGTCGCCGAGATGCTCGTCGTTCAGGCCGGGCACGATCGGCGAGACGCTCACGCCGACGGGGATGCCGGCCTTCGCGAGCGTCTCGACGATCTTCATCCGTCGCTCCGGCGTCGTGACCATCGGCTCCATCGCCTTGGCCACCGACGCTTCCCAGAAGGGCACACTGACGCTGACGCGCACGCTCGCCACGCGCGCGAGCTCCTGGAGCACGTCGATGTCGCGCTCGATGACGGGCGACTTCGTGATGATCCCGACGGGGTTTCGGTACTCCGCGCAGACCTTTAGGCATCCCCGCGTGAGCCGCATCTTCGCCTCGAGCGGCTGGTAACAGTCCGTGTTCCCGCTGAACACGACGAGCTCGCCCTTCCACGACGGCTTGTCGAAGCTCTCGCGCAGGAGCTCGGGCGCGCGCGGCTTGACGACGATCTTCCGCTCGAAGTCCGTCCCCGCGCCGAAGGAGAGGTACTCGTGCGTGGGTCGCGCGTAGCAGTAGCTGCACGCATGCTGGCAGCCTCGATACGGGTTGACGCTCCACCGAAACCCGACGTCCGGTGAGTCGTTCGACGCGAGGATGCTCCGCGACTGGTCCTCGTACACCTCGAGCTCGGCGAGCGGCGCCTCGCCGTCGTCGTACTCGAGCGACGTCGACTGGTACCGGCTCGGCGGATTCGCAACGGGCAGGCGGCGCACGCGGGGAGGATACCATACAAATGTTCAGTGGCAAGGCTCCGGGCTCCAGGGGCCAGGCTGCAGCTCTCCGGAGGTGAGTCCTCAGTCCTCAGTCCTCAGTCCTCAGCGTGAAAGCGTCGATGCGGGCTTCACAGCTGTCGCAACGCGGGCAGCCCCACGTTTGCCGGACGCTCGAATGGGACATCCTCGATCTCGGTCGCTCGGGACGCCGACCCTTCAGCGGGGGCTTCGAAGCGATTCGATGACCGAAGACTGAGCCTGGATTTCGCTCCATCACGGCGCGACAGGAGAGTTGTCCCTCG
>ERZ777003.1035-NODE-1035-length-46687-cov-15.182900_pt1 | contig 46687 bp, 34 predicted proteins | sample MGYA00374956_ERZ777003 | MGnify/ENA primary metagenome ERZ777003 (study PRJEB29302, sample SAMN06268252) | bioreactor metagenome | isolation source: Joint BioEnergy Institute, California, USA | place: USA:Joint BioEnergy Institute, California, USA | collected... | reverse complement strand
GGCGGCACGTAGGTTGCGACGACCGCCGTCGCGTAGGGCGTTGTGGTCCGCGGCGGAATCACGATCGGCGACGGTGTGGGCATCAGGATCGGCGGCGCTGTCGGCAGCCGCGTGGGCGTCGCCGTGGGCGGAACGCTGACCGGGCCGGATGTGATCGTCGGACGCGCGGTGGGCGCAACCGGCGGCGGGTTCGGCTGCGTCTCCCGCGTGGCGGGGGCCTGGGGCGGCTCGGTCGCTGGCGCAGCGGGCGACGGAGTGGGCGCGGACGTGTGCGACGCGGTGGGCGTGTGCGGCAGGGCCGTGTGTGACGCGGCGGGTGTAGGCGACGCGGTGAGTGTGGGCGGCAGGGCCGTAAGGGATGCGGTAGGCGCTGCGTCGCTGGCGGGTGCGCTCATGCGCGCCACGGGCAGGGCGGTGGCGGCGGCAATGGGCGTGGGCTGGGTCTGGTCGCGCTCGATCTGCTCGACGGCCCGCGGGTTGAGCGGCGGGAGCGGCGCGGCGGCGGCAACCCAGGGCCGGTAGTCGGCGCGCAGGTGGGTGGCCAGGCTCTGCGGGAAGAGCGCGCCGCGCGGCAGCACGGCGAGCAGCGCAAGCTGAGCCACCGTGACGATCCCGCCGATTGTCAGCAGGAGCGCCAGGGCCAGCAGAAACATCAGCGCGCGCCGCTCAAGCGGCCTGTGGTACCGTCTCGGTCTCACGCTCGTTGGCCATGTTGGCGGTCGGGAAGGTCAGGCTGAACATACTGCCGAGCTCGGAGGTGCGCTCGAGCCAGATTGCGCCGCCCTGGCGCTCGGTCAGCTCGCGCGCGATCGCCAGGCCGAGCCCGATGCCGCGCTCGGCGGAGTTGATGCCGTGCGCGCCGCGTGTGAAGCGCGTGAAGAGGCGCTCGCGCAGCTCCGGCTCGATGCCGCAGCCGCAGTCGCTGATGTCGATGCGCGCCAGCCCGCCCTCGGCGCGCGCGGCGACCACGATCGTGCCGCGCTCCGAGTAGCGGCAGGCGTTGTCGAGCAGCTGCTGGAGCACGATGCGCAGCTGCTGCTCGTCGGCCAGGAGCGGCGGCAGGTCGTCGGCGAGCTGCACTTCGACCGCGATCCCCTTGGCGGACGCCGCGCGCCGGATCGGCCAGAGCAGGCTGTCGAGCACCTCGCAGAGCTGGACCGGCTCGATCAGCGTGTCCATCGTGCCCGAGTCGATCCCGGCGATCGTGATCACGTTGTTGATCAGCGTGGTCATCGTCTGCACGTGGCTGCGCATGATGTCGATCAGCGCGCGCTGGTCGTCGCTCAGCGGGCCGATCATGCCGCGCAGCAGCAGGTCGGCGTTGCCGCCGAGCACGGTGAGCGGCGTGCGCAGCTCGTGCGAGATCGTGGCGATGAAGTCGGTCTTGGCCCGGTCGATCGCCACCTGGCTGCTCATGTCCTGCAGCACGTAGGCGCTGCCGAGCAGCGACCCGTCCTCGGTGCGCACCGGCGCCTCGACCACGCGCACGATGTGCTCCCGCAGGTGGTAGAGGTCGGCGAGGCGGGTCTGGCCGAAGTTCGGCGCGCTCTCGCCCAGCGGCTGGAGCGGCAGGTCGGCGAAGCGCGCGGGCGGCGGATCGGCCTCTCCCAGGCCGAGCAGCGCTCTGGCCGCGCCGTTCAGCAGCAGGACGCGCCCGTCGCTGTCGCAGACCACGACGCCGTCGGCGATGCTCTCGACGATCGCGGCGCGCCAGCCGGCCTCGGCGCGCACCGTGCGGTAGAGCTCGAGCAGGTGCGCGGTCATGGTGTTGAACGAGTCCGAGAGGACGCCGACCTCGTCGCGGGCGGTGACGTTGCTGCGACGCTCGAGGTCGCCGGCGGTGACCGCCTGGGCCGCGGCGACGAGCTCCTTGAGCGGGCGGGTGATGGCGCGGGCGACGACGATGCCCAGCCCGATGATCGCCAGCACGAGCGCGACGGTCAGCGCGGTGAGCGGGGCGCGCGCCTCGGCCCACGGCCCGACGACGTAGTCGCTGGCGAGGCCCACTGAGATGATGCCGACGATCGCGCCGCGGACCTGCAGCGGCGCGTAGGCCAGCTGGTAGTCGCGCTGGTTGACTTGCGCGGTGTCGAACACGCCGCGCTCCAGGGCCGCGTCGAGCGACGCGAAGGAGGCCATGATCTCGGGGCGGATGTCCAGCGCGCTCAGGCCCTCGACGGGCGCGGCGGTGCTGGCGAACGCCTGCCCGCCGGCCGCCTCGTGGACGGTGACGATCGCGGCCTGCGAGCGGGCCGCGAGGTCCTGGAGCAGCGCGTCGAGCTCGACGCCGAGGACCAGCCCGCCGACCACCTGCCCCTGCTCGACGACCGGGACGGCGGTGAAGAGGTAGCGCCCCGCGCCGTCGCCGAGGTCCAGCAGCCCGGCGTACTTGTCGCCGAGCGGGTCCTGCGCGCCGGCGAGGATGTGCGGCACGAACCACAGCCCGGTGAGGTCGGTCGGCGGCTGGCTGCGCCGCTCCTGCTGGCCGGCGCCGGCCTCGAGGCGCCAGTCGAGCACCGAGTGGCCGGAGCGGTCGAAGGCGATCAGGCGCCCGAGCGGGAGGCCGCGCGCTGTGCCGACGCGCACGTAGGGGTCCAGGGCGCGCTCGAGCCCGGCGGCGTCGGAGGCGGCGAGCGCCCGGGCGACGGCGGGCGCGCCGGTGTCCGGGTTGGCAGGCGCGAAGGCCAGCTCGCGCAGAAATGCGAGGCTGATGCTCTCCTGGCGGACGACGCTGTCGGCGGCGGCGCGGGCCACCTGGGCGAGCTGGTTGTTGAGCCGCTCCTGGGCCGAGCCGGCGATGAACAGGAAGGCGACCGCCGAGCCTGCCAGGGCCACCAGCAGCGTCAGCAGCAGGAAGGGGAGGATGATCTTGTACTGGAGCCGCGAGCGCAGTTCATCGAAGAGGCCCATCGCCGCACCCAATCGCTCCAAGCTGGCGCACGCACCGTGCGTGGTTGCAGTATAGCGGGGCGCCATTACCAAAACGGGCGGGAAGGGCCGCGAGCGCACCAACCGGGTTGGAGTCGCGGGCGGGGCCGGGGGTGGTACGGCAGAGCGGGCGGCGGGAAGGCGCGCGGGGTGCGGCGGCGCCTTTTTCGCGAAGCGGAGAAAGCGGCGCTGGAAAGGCCGAGGCCGGCGTCCGGGAGGCCTGCGTGCTATAATGCCGGCCATGCTGTACGACGACACGATCGCGGCGATCGCCACGCCGCCGGGCGCCGGCGGGGTCGGGATGGTGCGGCTGAGCGGGCCGGAGGCGCTGCCGATCCTCGAGCGCATGTTCGTGCCGGCGCGGCGGGGGGCGTGGCGCCCGTACCGGATGCGCTACGGGCACGTGGTGACGCCGGCGGGCGAGCGCGTGGACGAGGCGCTGGCGGTGTACTTCCGCGGGCCGCGCAGCTTCACCGCCGAGGATGTCGTCGAGATCTCGTGTCACGGCGGGCCGCTGGTGCTGGCGCGGGTGCTGGAGCTGGCGCTGGGGCACGGGGCGCGGCGCGCGGAGCCGGGCGAGTTCACCATGCGGGCCTTCCTGAACGGCCGGATCGACCTCACCCAGGCCGAGGCGACGCTGGACGTGATCGAGGCGCGCACCGCGGCCGGCCTGGCGCTGGCGCAGGCGCAGCTGGGCGGCTGGCTGGCGGCCGAGCTGCGGGGCGTGCGCGAGCGGCTGCTCGGGCCGCTGGCCTACTGCACCGCGCTGGTGGACTTCCCCGAGGACGAGGTGGAGGCGCAGGATGTCGCCGGGCCGCTGGTGGAGGCGCTAGCGGCGGTCGAGCGGCTCCTGGCGGGCGCCGAGCAGGGGATCATCTACCGCAACGGCGCGCGGGCGGCGATCGTCGGGCTGCCGAACGCCGGCAAGTCCAGCCTGCTCAACGCGCTGCTGCGGGTCGAGCGGGCGATCGTCACTCCGATCCCCGGGACCACGCGCGACACGCTCGAGGAGACGGCGAACCTGGGCGGGGTGCCGGTGGCGCTGGTGGACACCGCCGGAATCGCCGAGACCGATGACCCGGTCGAGCGGCTCGGCGTGGCGCGCAGCCGCCAGGCACTGGCCCAGGCCGACCTGGCGCTGCTTGTGGTGGACATAACGAAGGTGCCGGATGACGAGGAGCGGGCGGTGGCGGCGCTGACCGAGGGCAAGCCGACGGTGCTGGTGCTAAACAAGCTCGACCTGCTCGCCGCCGGCCGGCCGCAGGCGGACGTGGCGCGCGAGTGGTCGTCGGTGCGCGACGCGCCGTTCGACGCGACCGTGCTCGTCTCGGCGCGGACCGGGGAGGGGATCGACGCGCTCGCGCAGGAGATCGCCAGGCTGCTGCTGGGCGGGGCCGTGGTGGCGGGCGAGCCGCTGGTGACGAGCGCGCGCCACCGGGACGCCCTGGCGCGGGCCGCCGAGCACCTGCGGGACGCGCTGGCCGGCCACGCGCGCGGGGTGTCGGCGGACCTGCTGGCGGTGGACATCACCGCGGCCGTGGCGGCGCTGGGCGAGATCACCGGCGAGACGGTCGGGGACGATCTGCTGAACACGATCTTCAGCCGCTTCTGCATCGGGAAATAGCGGGGGGCGAGGCCACCGCACCATCTACTGGCGAACAGATAATGATGACACGCACCCACATTCTACGCCCGCTCGGGCTGCTCGTGCTGGCGGGGCTCTGCTTCCTGGCGGCGCAGGGCACCGGCATCCGCCTGTTCCTCCACCTGTTCTACGTGCTGCTGGCGCTGCTGGTGCTCTCGTACGCCTGGGCCAAGCTGAACCTGCGCGGGCTGGCCGTGGGGCGCGAGGTCTTCACCCACCGCACGCAGGTCGGGGAGGCGGCGCGCGAGCGGATCACGCTGCAGAACCTGTGGCCGCTGCCGAAGCTGTGGATCGAGGTGCTCGACCACTCGGACCTGCCGGGGCACGCGCCGGGGTTCGTGGCGTACCTGCCGGGGCGCGAGCAGCGGCGCTGGATCACTGCGACGCCCTGCACGATGCGCGGCAAGTTCACGCTCGGCCCGGCGACGCTGGTGAGCGGCGACCCGTTCGGCATCTTCCGCGTCACGCGCTCGATCGACTCCACCAGCGAGGTGCTGGTCTACCCGCGGATCGTCGACCTGCCGGGCTTCCAGCTGCCGAGCGCCGAGCTGCCCGGCGGGCAGAACCTCAAGAGCCGCACCTACCACGTCACGCCGAACGTCTCGGGGGTACGGGAGTACCAGCCGGGCGACAGCTTCAACCGCATCCACTGGCGCAGCGTCGCGCGAACCGGGCAGCTGATGGTCAAGGAGTTCGAGCTGGACCCGACCGCCGAGCTGTACGTGGTGCTGGACATGCAGGAGCGGGTGCAGGAGCGGGTGCTGCCGCGGCGCGGCGAGCGCGGCATGGAGCGGCTGAGCGAGGTGCGCGTGGCGGAGTCGACCGAGGAGTACGCGGTGACGGCCGCGGCGTCGATCGCGCGGCACATGCTGAACCAGGATCGGGCGGTGGGGCTGGTCGCCTGGGGCCAGCACCGCGAGGTGATCCCGGCCGAGCGCGAGGTGCGGCAGCTCTACAAGATCCTCGAGGCGCTGGCGGTGCTGCGCGCCTGGGGGACGCAGTCGCTGGCCGAGGTGCTGGCGGCCGAGGCGAGCCGCTTCGGGCGGAACTCGACGCTGGTGATCATCACGCCCTCGCTCGACGAGCGCTGGGTGGCGAGCGTGCAGCACCTGCGCTACCGCGGCGTGCAGGCGGTCGCGCTGTTCGTCGACCCGCAGTCGTTCGGGGGGTGGAGGGACTCGCGGCCGCTGCTGGCGCGTCTGGCCGACGCGCGCGTGCCGTACTACGTGCTGCGCCAGGGGGAGTCGCTGGCGCACACGCTGGGCGTGGGGCCGAGCGCCGCGCCGCCGCGACTCAGCCGCTCGGGCGGCGCGTACCAGCCCCAGCGGGCGGCGAGCTAGCCCTCGGCTAGGAGGAGCTCTCCTGGGCCAGCGCGCGCAGCAGGCCGCGGCGCGTCACCAGCCCGGCGAGGCGGCCCTCGTCATCGACGGCGACCAGGCGCTCGTGGCCGCCCTCCAGCGCCAGGCGGACGGCGTCGTCCTGGGTGGCGCGCGTGCGGATCACCGGCGGGGGGGCGGCGATGTCGGCGGCGGTGAGCGGGCTGGCGGCCAGGGCGTCGCCGTCGAGCTGCGCCCGCCCGCGCAGCGCGTCCAGCCAGAGGGCGCGCAGATCCTCGGGGAGGGCGGCGGCGGCCTGCGCGTCGGTGAGGATGCCGACCGGGGTCCAGCCGTTGACGACCACCAGGAAGCGGCCCGGCGCGGCGAGCAGCTGTGTGAGCGTCGCGCGCAGCGGCGCTGTGGCGGGCACGCTGGGCAGCAGCATCTGCATGATCAGGCTGACCGGCGGCGGCTGGTCGGCGTCGCGGATGTTGCTGCTCTGCTGGCTGCGGCGCTCGAGGGCGGCGGCCAGCACCTGCTCCACGCCGAACAGGCCGGCGAAGCGGCCCTCGCGGTCCAGCACCGGGAGCGACTCGAGGCCCCACTCCACCAGAACGTTCGCCGTCTGCGCGATCGTTGTCTCGATATAGATCGTGCGCGGGTCCGGCCCGGCGGCGTCGCCCACGGTCAGCGGCGGGAGCTCGCGGAGGATCGCGGCGCGCTGGTCGGGCGGCAGGGCGGCCAGCAGGTGCGGCGGCAGGGCGCCGCGGCGGACGATGTCGGCGGCCTGGAGCACGGCGACGACGCGGCGGCTGTCGTCGACGATCGGGAGGAGCGGCTGGCGCGAGCGAACGAGCACCTCCACGGCCTCGGCCAGCGGCGCGTTGGGGGCCGCGGCGATGGCCGAGCGGTCGAGCGCCTCGCCGACCGAGCGCCCGCCGAACGGGTCGGACGAGCGCAGCACGGCGCGGTAGACGCGCAGGTCCTCGATGGTGATCAGCGCATCGGGGAGGAGCTCGTCGAGCGCCGGGAGCACGCGGGCCACGCGGTCCGCCCGGTCGACCCACTCGATCACGATCGGCGCGGACTGGCCGAGCTCGGACATGCCGGCGGTGCGCAGCCGGTGCCCGGCGCCGAATCCGGCGAGCCCGCGGATCGCCGTGGCGCCGGTGGCACCCTCGCGGCGCAGGCGGTCGAGAGTCACGAGGTAGAGCGGCTGTCCTTCGGCTGTGTCGCGCTCGCTCAGGTAGATGCGGACGCGCTGGACTGCTTCGGTGGTCGTCATGGCGCTGATTATAGCATGGCGGCGTTACGCTCCGGCGGCGTGTGTGCGCTCCGCGGGGAGGCGAAGACTTCCCCAAACCCCTCCACAGGAGGGCGAGGCCACCGCGTCACACGCGCAGCCATGTGACAGGACTTACACGGTGCGGTCAGAGCGTGCTTGAGGGCGAGAGGGGCCGCGACCCCTCTCGCGCTCTCCCCCGCAGCACTGGCTGTTACATTCCAGCGCATCAGCCGCTCGTCTCAGTGGGCATTGCAGCGCATCAGTCTGTGCCTGGGGCACGGGCATCGGTGTAGATGGGCATGACAACGGGCAGACTGGCTCGATACTCATTCCCTTGCGGGTGCAGGGCGGAGCGCCTGCGGAACACGCCTGGGTGCAGGACAGACCACCGCGTGAGTCATGTGACAAATGTGACAAGATCTTAAATTGACTCAGGGGAGCGCGTGTGCTATATGATGAATTTGCACTAATCTTTATAGTTAAACGCACGGCCGGCTCAACCCACCCTCACACCGTCCCCCGCCGCCTGCGAAGAGGCCCGCTCGGCGCGGCCTCTACGACGCGCCAGGAGAGCAGGGATGGCGAAAGCACTTGTGCTTACGGCTATTACGGGAGGGCAGTACGGGCGCAAGTTCACACTGACGAACCGCACCAATAGCGTCGGCAGCGGCGCGGGCTGCGATATGGTGGTCCACGACCGGTACCTGGAGCCGCACCACGCCGAGATCCGCCAGATGCTGGACCGCTGGTTCATCGTGCCGACCAAGCCCAACGCGGGGGGCATCTCGGTCAACGGCATGATCATCCGGAGCCAGGCGCGGCTCAACCCGGGCGATAAGCTGACTCTCGGGACGGTGACGTACGAGGTGGACTACGAGGAGGTCGCCGAGCGCGAGGTCGGCTTCGACGGGGGGCCGGCGCGCGGGGCGGTGCCGCGGCTGGGCGACTACCTGGTGCAGCTGGGCGTGATGACCCCCGAGCAGGTGAGGCAGACGCTGAAGCGGCAGGCCGAGCTGCAGAGCACCGGCGTCACCGGCCACTTCGGGCAGGTGGCCTACGAGCTGGGGTTCGTCAGCCGGGCGCAGCTCGAGCGGGCGCTCGCCGACCAGCGCGCCGACTTCAACGACGCCTGGAGGGACTAGCAGCGAAGCGGGCGAGGGGCTGCGGCGGAGAATCCGCCGCAGCCCCTCGTCTCATTATCCCTCGAGCGCCTGTCTGGCCGCCTCGATCCGCGCCAGCACGCGCTCCTTGCCCAGCGCTGCCAGCATCTCGAACAGCGGCGGCGCGACGGTGCGGCCGCTGACCGCGACGCGCAGCGCGCCGAACAGCTGCCCGGGCTTGAGCTCCAGCTCCTCGGCCAGCGCCCGCAGCTCCTCCTCCAGCTGCCCCTCGCTCCACGGCTCCAGCGGCGCCAGCCGCTCGTGGGCCGCCCGCAGCGCCGCGACCGTCCCGGCGGCGTCCATCTTCTTCGGGATCAGCAGCGACGGGTCGGGGTACTCGACGTCGCGGAAGAAGAACTCCAGCAGCTCCGGGGCCTCGCCCAACTCCTTCAGCCGCTCGTGGATCAGCGGCGTCAGCCGCTCGATGTAGGCGCGCTCCGCGTCGGTGGGCGGGTCGCCCACCAGCCCGGCCTGGCTGAGGAACGGCGTGATGCGCCGGGCGACCTCGGCGGTCGGCAGGCGCCGGATGTAGATGCCGTTCATATCGAGCAGCTTCTCGGGGTTCCAGCGCGCCGGCGACGGCTGCACCCGGTCGATCGTGAAGCGCTCGATCAGCTCCTCGCGCGACATAATCTCGGTGCGGTCGTCGTAGCTCCAGCCCTGCAACGCCAGGTAGTTGAACATCGCCTCGGGCAGGTAGCCGCGCTCCCAGAAGCGGTTGGCCGCCACGTCGTCCCTGCGCTTGGAGAGCTTGCCGCGGCCGTCCTGGCGCAGGATGGGCGGCAGGTGGGCGAACACCGGCGGCTCCCAGCCGAGGGCCTGGTACAGCAGGATGTGGTAGGGCGTGCTCGGCACCCACTCGTCGCTGCGCAGCACGTGGGTGATCTGCATCAGATGGTCGTCCACCAGGTGCGCCAGGTGGTACACCGGCATCCCGCTGGACTTGACCAGGACGATGTCGTACAGGTCGGCGTTGTTCACCGTGATCCGGTCGCCGCCGCGCACCAGGTCCGAGAAGCTGGTGGTGCCCTCCAGCGGCACCTTGAGGCGCACGGTGTAGGGCGCCCCGGTGGCCGCGCGCTCGCGCTGCCGCTCCAGCGGCCAGTCCCGCTCGGGGCCGCGGAAGCGGAACGCCTTGATGCCGCGCGCCTCGGCCTCGGCCTTCATCTGCGCCAGCTCCTCCTCGGTGGTGAAGGACATGTAGGCGGCGCCGCTCTCCAGCAGCTGCTCGACGAACGGCCGGTAGATGCCGGCCTCCTGCCGCTGCGACTGGACGTAGGGCGCGTGCGGGCCGCCGATATCCGGGCCCTCGTCCCAGTCCAGCCCGACCCAGCGCATAGAGTGCATCAGGTCGTCGGCGGCGCCCGGGACGAAGCGCTTCTCGTCGGTGTCCTCGATGCGCAGGATGAACTGGCCGCCGTAGTGCTTGGCGAACAGCCAGTTGAACAGGGCGGTGCGCACTCCGCCGATGTGCAGGTAGCCGGTGGGGCTGGGGGCGAAGCGCACCCGCACCGGCCCTTTGATGTCCGTCATGGCTGCGTCCTTTCCGTTCATTGCTCTAGTTCCATCGCTCTGCGGCAGGTTCGCTCTCCCAGAGCGACGGAGGAAGGGGTTCGCGGAGAGCGGCACGCCCTCCGCACCTTCCGGCGGGTGAAGCCGCCCTTTACACCATCTTCCAGCAGGCGAAGTCGCCTTCCTTCGCTTCCGGCGGGTGAAGCCGCCTTCTTTCGCTTCCGGCGGGCGAAGTCGCCTTCCTTCACTTCCAGCGGACGAAGCCGCCTTCCTTCGCTTCAGCGGGCGAAGCGGGCCTCCAGCCCATAAACAAGGCCGCCTCACCGGGTCCGGTGAAGCGGCCTGCGTTCGCGGATGCGGCACGCGCGAGCCTACCCAGACCACCGGTCCGGCACACGGGCCTGCGCACCTTGCTGGCTCGATCGGGCATTCCGCATCAGTATCGCTCCTGTGCGCAGGAGTATAGCAGGGCACCGCGGCGGTGTCAATGCGCGCCTACCGGCTGCGGGTGACCCCGACGCGGGCGCAGACGAATGCGACCGGGCAGATGCTGCAACGCGGCGAGGTCGGGTGGCAGATGTTCTGCCCGAGCGTGACGAGCAGGCCGTTGATCTCCATCCAGTACTCCGGCGGCAGCTTCGCCCGCAGCGCCAGCTCGGTCTCCTCGGGCGTCTTCGTCCTGAGGTAGCCCCAGCGGTTGCAGATGCGGTGGACGTGGGTGTCGACGCAGATCCCCGGCAGGCCGAACCCGGCGGTCAGAACCAGGTTGGCCGTCTTGCGCCCCACGCCCGGCAGCGCGAGCAGCGCGTCGAGGTCCGCCGGAACCTGCCCGCCGTGGCGCTCGATCAGCTGCGCGCAGAGCTCGCGGATGGTGCGCGCCTTGGTGCGGTAGAAGCCGACCGGGTAGATCAGCTCGGCGATGCGCTCTTCGGGCAGCGCGAGCATGGCGGCGGGCGTGTCCGCCTCGGCGAACAGGCGCGGGGCGACGACCGCGGTGAGCGTGTCCTTGGTGCGCAGGCTGAGGATCGTCGCGATCAGGATGTGGAACGGGCTGCGCTCGCCGCGCATGCCGTCCACCAGCGGCTGCGGGTAGTTCGGCATGCTGTCGCGCAGGGCCGCGATGGCGGCGTGGATGTCGAAGTCGGTCATTGTCGGCTATAATCTCCGCGGCCGCGGCGTCACGGCCGTATTGTAGCAGTGCGCCCGGCGGGCGGCAACACGTGAGCGGTGGAGAGCCTGTGGCCTCCACCTCCTCGTTTTCAGCTACCTTGCGTTGGTGAGGTGGCCGCGGAGCAGCGCCCTCACCCGCAGAGATATTCGCGCAAACCCGTATGCTTCGTCTCAAGCTCCCAGCGATGGCCCGGACCCCCTACGCTGCGGACATGATCTCGCTGGCGGCCCTGCTGTGCTGCGCGCTGCTCTTCGGCTGGCTCGGCTACGCGGCCCCGCGGGCATCCGACCTCCCGATGAACACGCCGTCGGCGGTGCTGCCGGCGCGCTCCTTCAACGATCCCGAGCGTCTCCCCGACCAGCGTTGGTTCCGCTGGACGAACGGCCAGAGCCGCCTGAGCCCGCCGAACCCCGGCGGCGCGGTGCGGCTGCGGCTGCGGCTGCTCGACGGGCCAGATGGGAACACGCCGCTCACGGTGGGGACGCCGGGCGGCGCGCTCGACTTCCAGGTGCAGCCGGGGATACGCCGCTACGACCTGCTCCTGGCGCCGTCGGCGGGCGAGCGCGTCGAGCTGACGCTCTCCTCGCCCACCGTCGCGATCGCCGGCAGGCACCTGGGGGTCGGCGTGACCGATGTGCGCGTCGCTGGCGGGGGCGCGGCGCCGCTGCGCGTTCTGCTGGTGCTGGCGGCGGCGACCGCGGGCGCCTACCTGCTCCTGCGCCGCGCCGGGCTCCGCCCCCGGGCTGCGGTGGCGGTTGTGCTGGCGCTGCTCGCGCTCGCGGCGCTCTTCCTGCACGCCGGCGGCTGGCAGTTCGCGCTCGCGGAGCGGGCGCTGATCCCGCTCGGGGCGGGGGCGCTGGCGGCGGCGCTCCTCGACCGACGGCAGAAGATAGCTGACACGAGCCCCTCCGAGGAGCGGCGAGGGCGGGCCGCGGACAGCCTTCAGCCCACAGTCATCATCCTGCTGCTGGCCCTCGCCCTGGTGCTGCGCATCCCGTGGCTCCTGGCGCCGGACCCGACCGGCGACCTGGAGCTGGCGGCGCGGCGCATGTACTACCTCGCGGGCGACGGGCTCGCGGGCGCCTACGTGCGCGGCGGCGACTACATGCCGCTGCGGCTCTACCTGCTGTGGGGCTTCAGCCAGGTGGTCTCGGCGGCGGGCGCGAGCTTCGTCGAGCCGATCGCGCCGCTGACCGAGCTGCTCGTCAAGCTGCCGCAGCTCACCGCCGACCTGGCGACGGTCGCGGTGATCTACTGGTGGGGGCGGCGCTGGATGGGCCCGCGCGGCGCCGCGCTAATCGCCGCGCTGTACACCTGCGCGCCGCCGGTGTGGATCAACTCGGCCTGGTGGGGCCAGGTGGACGCGCTGCTGATGCTGCCGATGCTGGGCGCGGTGATGCTGCTGGAGCGCGCCGGCGGGCGCTGGGCGTGGATCTGCTGGGCGCTGGCGCTGCTGGTCAAGGCCCAGGCGATCATTCTGGCGCCGGTGCTCTACGTCGCCACGCTGCGGCGGCACGGGGCGGCCGGGCTGGCGCGCGGCACGGCGTGGGCGGCGGCGACGCTGGCGCTCGGCTGCGCGCCGCTGGTGCTTGCGGGGCAGGGGTTCGGGCTGGCCGAGGCCTACCTGGGAGCGGTGGGGCGCTTCCCGCGCACCACGTACGGCGCGTACAACCTTTGGTACCTGGCGCTCGGCGGGAGCGTGGTGAACGACTTCGACGCGGCGGTGGGGCCGCTGAGCTACCGCCAGATCGGGCTGGGCCTGCTGGGCGCGGCGGTGCTGGCGGTGTGCGTCGGGCTGTGGCGGCGGAGCGACGAGGCGGGGCGGGCGGAGGCGGCGGCGGCGGTCGCGTTGGCGTTCTTCACGCTGCCGACCCAGATGCACTCGCGCTACCTGTTCCTGTCGCTGGCCTTCGTGGCGCTCGCGGCCTGCGCCGACCGGCGGCTCGCAGCGCTGTTCATCGTGCTCGCGGCGAGCGCGACGGTCAACATCTTCGGGATCCTGGACGGGTTCTGGCCGGCAGCGCGCAGCTTCATCGAGGCGTCGCCGTTGCCGTTCGTCTGCGCGGTGGTGAACCTGCTGGCGCTGGGGGCGATGCTGGCGAAGCTCTTCGGGCGGGGAGGGGCGGTCCCCGAAGTGCGGGCGCAGCGCGCGGTCCCCCAACGCGCTGCGTCCCAACGAGAGCCGCGGAGCTAGGGGCGGAGCGCGCTGCGCCCTTAGCTACAGGACCGGAACCCCCGGCACTTTGGTCCTGATGCGGTAGAGCGAGGTGCGCGCGGTGATGTAGAGCGTCTGGCGGTCCTCGTCGCCCCAGGCGCAGTTGGCGGGGCGCTCGGGCGTGACGATCACCCCGAGGTGCGTGCCGTCCGGCTCGAAGACCCACACCCCGGTCGCGCCGGTGACGTAGAGGTGCCCCTCCACATCGATCTTCATGCCGTCGGGCGAGCCGGGCTGCGGGTGGTCCATATCGCACAGCACGCGGCTGTTCGCCAGCGTGCCGTCCGGGCGCACGTCGAAGGCGCGCACGTGGCGCCGCGGCGAGTCGTCGACGTAGAGCACCGACTCGTCGGGCGAGAACGCCAGGCCGTTCGGCCGGTCGAAGTCGTCGACCAGCAGCTCGATCGTGCCGTCGGGCAGGATGCGGTAGAGGCCGTTCACCGGCTGCTCGCGCTGCTCCGGCTGGATGCCGTAGGGCGGGTCGGTGAAGTAGATCGTGCCGTCGGACTTGACGACGACGTCGTTCGGGCTGTTGAGCCGCTTCCCGTTATAGCGCTCGGCGACGGCGACCACCGTCCCGTCCGCCTCGGTGCGCGAGACGCGCCGGTTGCCGTGCTCGCAGGCGATCAGCCGGCCTTGGCGGTCGAGGGTGAGGCCGTTCGAGTTGCCGCTGCCCTCGCGCCACACCGCGAGCTCGCCGCCGGGCCGCCACTGGTAGATCCGGGCGGCGGGGATGTCGGAGAACAGCAGGTAGCCGTCCGGGTGCCAGACCGGCCCCTCGGTGAACTGGAAGCCGCCGGCGATCTTCTCGGGGTCCCCGGACTCGATCAGGGATTTGAGCTTCATTGGTTCCACTCTTCAACTATCCACGAAGAACACGGAGGGCACGGAGAGATAGCGCGGATCCTTTCTCCGTGATCTCCGCGCCCTCCGTGGATCCGTTCTCTGTGTCCCCGTGCCCTCCGCGGATCACGGGGTCTTCTCCTCCAGCCGGAAGTTGTCGAAGCGCACGCGCACATCGTTGGCGGTGCCGCTGCTGACGATCAGGCCGACCATGCCCTGGATATCCTCCTCGAGCTCGAGCTGCCCCAGGTCGTTGCCGTTCACCGCGACGGAGAGCAGGTTGCCGGTGACCTCGATGCGGATCGTGTTGGTCTGGCCGGTGCCTGGCTTGACCGCCTCGACGAGCACCGGCGGCACGAGGATCTGCGACCCGGCGACCGGGTCCTGGCGGAGCAGCGCGAGCCCGCCCTCGGGGAAGATCAGCAGGCTGTAGAAGTCGAACGACCCGCCGTCGCCGAACATCACGCCGTAGGCGATGCCGTCGCCCTCGCCGTTGGCGAGCATCGCGTCCACCTCGAGCGAGAAGTCGCTGACGCGCGACGAGCCGGTGGGCAGCGGCTGCTGCCAGGTCTGGATGCCGGCGCCGGCGATGATCTCGTACTGCCCGTCGGCGATCTGGGCGCCGCCGCTGCTCCAGCGGGCGCGCGCGGGGTCGCTGAAGTCCTCGCGCAGGTCCAGCTCGCCCACCCGGCCCTCGATGTTGTCGAAGCGCACGGCGACGCCCCCGGCGTCGTACGTCTGCAGCCCGAGCGTCAGCTGCCCGCCGACGTCGATCTCGTCCTTGACCCGCACCACCTCGTTGCCGTTGATCGAGCCGACGATGTCGGCGCCGCGGGCGACGACGCGCAGGCGGTTGACGGCGCCGGGGCCGGTCTTGATCCGGCCGTCGAAGGTCCACGGCACGAGCTGCTCGTACTGCTCCTTGTGCACCCGCACCAGGCGGTAGTAGCCGGTGCCGCTGATCGAGAACAGCAGGTAGTCGCCCGGGCCGCTCTGGCGGAAGCGGATGCCGTACTCGGCGGTCGGATCGCCGGCGACCTGCTGCACGTCCACGGCCATGTCGAAGTCGTCGATCGCGCTCGCGTCGAACAGCGGCTGCTCGGGCGCCTCCTCGGGGCTGGCGGCGGGCGCGGGGCCGAGGAACAGCGCGTAGCCGTCGTAGTTCGGGATGTCGATTCGCAGCTCCAGCGCGCCGTCGGCGATCCGCGACTGGGACTGGTCCCAGCGGTTGGTCGGCTGGTCGAAGTTGTCCTCGATCAGCAGCGGGCTCGGGGGCGCCTCGGCATTGCCCGCCGGCCCGGGCTTCTCAGGCGGCGGGGGCGTGCTCGGGCGCGCGAGCAGCGCCGTGGCCCGGTCTCGCATGGCGGGCACCGTGACGAACAGCGCGGCGGCGGCGCAGAACTGGAGCAGCACCAGGACGCCGAGGCCGATCACGAGCCAGCTGAGGAAGCGGCGGCGGGGAGGCGCCGGCGGCGGTGGGTAGGCCGGGTAGTTCTCCATTGCGCGATATCCTCGTGAGGCGGCGCCGCGGATGAGGCTGCCGCACGGCGCGCTGCTAGAACGGGGTGGCCGCGCCATCTGCGCGCCGAAGACATGCCCGCACGCGAGGCGCCGCTGGTAGAGATCCGGGTTCAGTGACGACTACTTTAGTATACTCGATCTTGGCCACTACAGACATTCGTCGGGGGCTCCTGGCCCTGCAGCGCCTCCCGGCGGATCTCCTCTGCGCGGAGAGCTCGCCGGGAGGTGTTGCAGACCGTTGCGAGAGGGCGGGGCGAGCCGCGGCGCAGGCCGTATCAGGAATCGACGCAGAACATTCACAGAACTGCGATCCTCAGACGTAGCTTTTTGGTGATACTGACGGGATACTGTAACCGGGCGCTCGGCGCGCCGTACATGGTGGCGTGACAAGCGGTGTCAAGCCGGCGTTCTCCTTAGTAGGAAGCAGTTCCTCCTCCAATCCCTGTTCACGCGTATCGCGCGCCCGACGGGAGGGCCAGGGGGAGCGAGCCACACCCCGGAGTCCGCCCGCCGGCAGCGAGCATCGGCGACGTTATCGGATCGACCACCATACAAGGAGGCGCTATGACATTTCTCGTCGGCTGTGTGTTTGGGTTCGTCGCCTGGTTCCTGCTGCGCTACCTTGCGGCGGGCATCTTCACCGTAGACCAGAACGAGCGCGCGGTGAAGACGATCTTCGGGCGAGCCGAGCGCCTGAGCGAGTCCTCGCTGGAGGACCCCTTCTCCGAGTACCTGCGCCCGGAGGAGCGCGAGCGCTACCGCTACCCGCAGGTGCGGGTCATCCCGCCCGGCGGGCCGTACTTCAAGTGGCCGTGGGAGCGGGTGTACAAGGTCTCGGTCGCGACCCAGACCTGGAACATGGCGGTTGACCCCGAGGACCCGCATGCCAACAACGAAGGCCAGCTGCTGGAGGCCGTCACCAAGGACCAGCAGAACATCGGGCTGACCGGCCAGATCCGCTACCGCGTCAGCGAGCGCAACCTGTACGCCTACCTGTTCGGCGTCAAGCAGCCGATCGTGCACGTGATGGGCTACTTCATCTCCATCCTGCGCGAGCGGATCGCCAACTTCGAGGCCCCGCGCCGCCCGCCGCTCGACGACGGGCAGCAGGTGGAGAGCGCCGGCGCGGTGATCGGCGTCTCGATCAACGACCTGCGCAAGAACCTGCGCGACCTCAACGAGCTGATGGACCGCGAGTGCCTCTCGGCCGAGGCGCGCTACGGCATCATCTTCGACGCCTCGCTGATCACCGGCATCGACGCCCCGCCGGAGGTCGAGTCGGCGCTGGCGGCGATCAACACCGCCCACAATCAGGTGTCGTCGGACATCAGCCTGGCGCAGGCGGCGGCCGACCAGAAGATCGTGCAGTCGCGGCGGGCGGTTGAGATCGAGACCCTGAAGGCGCAGGCGGAGGTCGAGCCGCTGCTGGCGCTGGCCAGCCAGCTGGAGGAGCTGAAGCGCCAGGGCGGGCCGGGGGCGCTCGCCGCCTACGTGCGCAGCGTGCGGCTGCGGCTGTTCGGCGAGGCCAAGCGCGCGGTCCTGGAGGTGAAGTGATGGTTGAGTTCCTGATCGGCGCCTTCGGCACCTTCATCTTCTGCCTGATCGCCCTGCCGGTGACGCTCGGCCTGATCCGCGCCTTCGGGCTGTACGCGATCGTCGAGGAGGGCACCTGCCACGTGTACGTGCTGTTCGGCAACGTCGTGGGGGTGCTGCGGGAGCCGGGGCTGTACTTCCTGCCGGCGCACCTCGGCCTGTCGGCGTTCATCGTCAACTGGCTCGGGCGACGCCACGTGCTGGACATGCGGCTGGACCAGAAGTACCTGCGCTCGCAGCCGGTGAACTCCGAGGAGGGCGCGCCCATGGGCGTGGGCGTCTGGTACGAGATGAAGATCTCGGACCCGGTCGCCTACCTGTTCCGCAACGCCGATCCGCAGGGCAGCCTGGCGGCCAACGTCTCGAACGCGACGATCCGCACGCTCTCGAACCTGCCGCTGAGCGAGATGCTGGAGAACCGCCACGCGATGAGCCGCGCGGTGCGCGAGGAGGTCTCGCCGAAGTCGGCCGAGTGGGGCTACCAGCTCGGATCGGTGTACATCCGCAAGGTCCACTTCCGCGACAACGAGATGATCCGCCAGATCGAGGCCAAGGTGGTGAACCGGCTGCGCCAGGTGACGAGCGCGATCAAGCAGGACGGCGCGAACCAGGTGAGCATCATCACCAGCACGGCCGAGCGCCAGGCGGCGGTGGAGTTCGCCAAGGCCGAGGCCATACGGCCGCGGATCTTCGGCGAGGCGCTGAAGCGCATCACCGCCGACCCGCAGGTGGCCGAGGCGCTGTTCGAGATCCTGGAGTACCAGCGGCTGGCCGAGGCCAACGCCGACGTGACGCTGGTGCCCTCCGGCAGCCCGATGCTCGCGAAGCTGATCGCGGCCGACTCGTCGCAGCAGCCCCGCGGGCCGTTCGTCGAGCCGCCGGCGCGGCGGTAGAGCGCCCGCAGGGCGTCGCCGCAGAGTGCGCGAGAGGGCGCAGAGGAAAGGGTGTCAGGCCCGCCTCTGCGCCCTCGTCTCATTCCCGCCGGAGAGCCGCCGGCTCTCTGCGCTATGCCGCCCTTCGCGGCGCATCTGAGTGCAGCGGGATCACATCGGCGCGCTGCGGCGGCACCGCGCTCACCGGGGTGCCGGGCGGTGGCAGCGTGACCGTGCCGCAGACCCCGCAGACCGGCCAGCCGCCGGGGCGGCGGAAGTGGGCGGTGTGCCGACCACAGCTCGCGCAGCGCTGCACCGAGCCCCTGAACCCCTCGAGCCCGCAGTCCTTCAGCAGCATGGCCATCGCGCACCTCGCTCTTCACTTTTGAACACCTGTGCTACTCCGGCTATAGTAGCACAGGTGTTCTTGTTGGTCAAGCGGCGATGCGCGGGCCTTTGGCTCACTGGAGGCGGCGCACGATCAGCGCGAGCGTCAGCACGGTGTCACGCCGCAGCTCCGCCGCCACCGGTTCCTTGAGGCCCAGGCGAGTGTATATCGCGTCGATGTGGTTTCGCACGGTGTGCGGGCTGAGGCCCAGCCGGCGCGCGATGCTATCGGTGCTGCTCATCAGCAGCGCGGCGATCTCCAGCTCGCGTGGCGAGAGTGTGTCGAGCTGGGCGGCGATGCGCTCGACGAGCGGGGCGATGTCTGGGGGCAGCGCGGCGAGCAGCGCCGCCCCATAGCCCTGAGGCTGCCGTAGCCCGGGCTGCATATACACCGCGCCGAGCAGCGCGTGCTCGATCGCCGTGCGCAGCTCCTCCGGCAGGCTGCCCTTGATGACGTAGGCCAGGCCGCCCCAGCCCTTCGCCGCCATGCTCACGACCGCCGGAACCTGGTCTTCGTAGCCGGTCCAGATCACGACGGCAGTCCCCGGCGCGGACTGTTTGATGCGGTGGATCAGGTCGAGGCCGTGCTCGGGCGAGGGCGCTGGCCTGCGCTCGCCATCTCGTCGCAGACGCAGATCGACGACGGCGAGCCGAAATGGCTCCGGCTGGTCGAGGAGGCGTAGCGCCTCGTCGTAGGTTCCTGCGCTCGTGACGGCGAATTCCAGATCCGTCAGAAAGTAAGCGAGCTCGTTCTGTGCGAACGAGTCATCCTCGACCAGGAAACAGCGTGGGGTGGATGGAGGCTGCTGCATCGCTTCTCTGCTGGCGACACGCGGCTCGTGTGGGCGGGGTGGGTAACATTCCCCAGCGTCGACGGTCAACATTACCCATTGTCCGGCGCCACCGCCCATTATATCGTGGGTGCAGCCATCTTTTTCTCAATGCCAACATTGCCGGAGGGACCCCGTGAAGCGCCATCGATTCGCTTGCGGCGTCTCTCTCGTGCTGTCCTTCCTCCTGATCTCCCTCGTGCTCGTGATGCCCGCGCGGCGGGCGTCGGGGTCAAGCAGGATATGGCAGCCCTGCTGGACAGGTTTTTCGGCTGGTGGCTCGTACCCGTCGGATCTATAGCCGTGGACGACAAGCTGTACTTCACCGCGAACGACGACGAGCTGTGGCGGAGCGACGGCGCCGCAACCGGCACACAGCGCGTGCACTCGCCCGCGCCGGGAGCCACGCTGAGTCCGTTGGCGGCCAAGAGAGATCTGTTGATCGTTACTTCCCACCTGTCAGAAGCAGAGCGGTGCACGCTCAGGCAGAGCGATGGCACGGCCGCTGGAACGCGACCGGTGACGGCGGCAGATTCGGCGCCCGAGCCCAACGGGTTCGGCCGTGTACACTTTGACACTGCCGAATGTAGCCCAATGCACCTTGACCTGAATCTCGTCGTGGCTGTAGACGATGGGGTCTTCCTCACCACGTACGATGGCGCTGCACGGGCGCTGTGGAAGAGCGATGGAACCGCGGCCGGCACACAGCGGCTGGTGGACAGGATTAGTGGAGAAAGGCTGGCTGCGCTCGGTAACATCGTGTTCTTCAGCGCCTACGATCCGTCGCACGGCTGGGAGCTGTGGCGCAGCGACGGGACGCCAGGCGGCACGTCGCTGGTGAAGGATATCGCGCCGGGCCCGGCCTCCTCTCACCCGCGCGGCCTCACGGTGGCCGGTGGGCGGCTCTTCTTCGTGGCCGACAGCGACGGCGTGAGTGGCTCCGAGCTGTGGACGAGCGACGGCACCAGCGCGGGGACGACGCGCGTGAGGGATATCCACGTGCGCCTCGACAGCCTGATCGTCCTGGGCGGCTGGGTGCTGTTCGCTGCTACCGATGACAGCGGCGCGCGGCTGTGGCGCAGCGATGGCACCGAGGCCGGTACGGTGCCCGTCGCGCCGGTCGATGTCAGGGATTGGCTCGCCGTAGGCGGCGGCAAAGTGCTGTTCAGAGGCTATGGCCCTGCAGGCTTCGATTTGTGGGTCAGCGACGGCACTTCCGATGGCACCGTACTGCTACGGGAGGATGTGGGAGAGCTAGGTTGGCCGGCGGCGCGCGGCGTTGCGCTGTCCCTCACGGCCTCCGACGACTAGGTGGGCGACAGGCTGTGGCACAGCGGCGGAGAAAAGCGGCGGCCTCAACCCGTGGTTGACACGGGGCGATGCGGGTTGGGGAAACCTCGGCGCAGGTCGACAACGCGTTGTACGCTATACTGTATACGAGGTGCTCGACACCCCTGATATGAGCTGACGCAGCTCGTCGACGCGTCCTGGTAGACAATCTGTAACGCTCGTGCCCCGACTCGCACCCATCCCGTCGCTCAGGCCGGCACTGCTGCTGCTGGCCGGCATGGCGGTGCTCGCCGCCGGGACACTGGGGACGTTGGGCACCACGAATCTGCTCGGCCGCCCCTCGTTCGGCGCGCTGGTGCTGCGGTCCGACGCGCAGCGCTGCCTGGCGGTGAACCCGGTGACGCCGGTCTCGTGGCCGGCGCTGGCCTCCGGCGCCCTCCAGGTCGGCGACTGCATCGAGACGGTGGGCGGCATCCCCATCGGCGATAGGAAGCTCATCGATACGCGGCTGCGAGCGCTGGTCGACGGGCCGCCATCCGAGCGCTTCGTCGAGGTCGCGTTCCGCCGCGCGGAGATGCCGTTTGTCGTCACACTTCCGGTGGCGCGGATCGGCCTCTTCGAGTGGCTGCAGGTCCAGGTCGGGCTGGTGGTGGTGGCGCTGGCCTGCTGGCTGATGGCGCTGGTGGTGCTCCTCGCGCAGCCGCACGCCGAGGCCAACCAGGTCTACGCGCTGCTCTACCTCGCCACGGCGCTGGGGGTTGTCGGGCTGCACCACCAGTTCCAGAACGATCAGGTCGGTCGCCTCTACACAGCGCTGACGATCGTGATCAGCCCGCAGCTGATCGGCGCGGCGCTCTTTCACCTGGCGCTGCTGATCCCGGAGCCGCTGCGGAGACGCCGCTGGCTGCGCTTCGCGCTCTACCCGCCCGCGCTGGTGGGCCTTGGCCTGCACCTCGACAGCATGCTCGACATGGCCGGCGAGCATCCGTGGAGCCCGGACTTCGCCCGCGCGGCCAACCTCATCGGCGCCGCGCTGATGTTCGCCGGGCTCGTGGTGTTCGTCGGGCGGATGCTGCTGGCCGCTCGCCCCGGCCCGCAGCTACGCGTCATGCAGCAGGCGCGCCTGCTGCTCGTCTCGTGGGCGCTCGGCGTCACGCCGCTGCTCGCCATCGCTGTCTTCTTCCTCGCCACCAACCGCCTTCCGCGGGCGGTCTCGCTCCAGACCGGGCTGTTCTTCCTGCCGATCGCGCTGACCGGCACGGCCTTCGCGATGCTCCGCTACCAGGCGTTCGCCTACCGCGGCCGGCTGCTGCAGGGCATGACTGCGCTGTTCGTGAGCGCGTCCGCCGCGTGCCTGGCGCTGCCGCTCCTGCTGCCCTACCATATCGACGGCCCGCTGTTCGTTGCCGTCCTGGTGTGCGCCCTGGTGACGACGCTGTTCTGGTACCAGGATACGCCGCTGCGGCGCGCGTTCCGGCGCTATTTTCTGCGCCATCAGCAGGACTACCGGATCGCCTACATGTTCTCGCGCGCGATCCGCGAGACACAGCCGCTCGACGAGCTTCTCGCGACCGCCGCCCGGATGATCGGCGAGAGCTTCGAGGCGGAGTGGGTGGCGGTGCGGCTCGGCGGTGGGCCGGAGCGCCAGTGGGTTGCGGGGCAGGGGGTGCATCCGGCGGGCATGTCCGCTCTGCTGGCCACCACATCCGCGGCCGGCGCGTCTCTGATCGCTGGCCCCGCCGGCGCGATCGGGGTCGTGTGCATCGGCCCGCGCACGACGGGCGAGCCGCTCGACGAGGAGGACTACGGGCTGCTGAGCATGCTGACCGACCATCTGGGAAGGGTGCTCACCGTCCAGTCGCAGCTCGATCGGCTGGCGCGGGTGCCTGGCGTGGTGCTGGCGGCGCAGGAGCAGGAGCGGAGCCGGCTGAGCCAGGAGCTGCACGACGCAGTGTTGCCGTATCTGAGCGCGCTGCCGTTCGGGCTGGAGCGGGTCCGCCGCCTGCTTGGGGGCGGTGGGGAGGCGCGAGCCGAGCTGTGGCAGCTGCTCGATCGCTACAGCGAGAAGGCCACGGCGACGGCGCGCGAGCTGCGCAATATCATCGGGCAGCTCCAGATGCCAGATCTCCACGGCGCGCGGCTGTTCGCGGCCCTGCGCGCGAGCTGCGAGGCGATCTGCGGGCAGGCGCAGGTGGCGCTGGTGTGGGATGTGGCCGAAGCCGCCCCCGAGCTTGAGGCGGAGGCCGCGCTGCACCTCTACCGGCTGGTGCAGCAGGCCGTGACGAACGCCGTCCAGCACAGCCGGTCCGATGCCGTTCACGTCCAGGCGCGCTCCCTGGACGGCGCGGTGGAGATTACGATCCGCGACGATGGCGTGGGGTTCGATCCGGCGCAGGAGTCGCGCCCCGGACACATCGGGCTGCTCTCGATGCGTGAGCGCGCGCATGCCCTGGGTGCGACGCTGCGGATCGACTCGGCGCCGGGCGCAGGGACGCGGGTCTCGCTGACGCTGCCGGCGCAGCGCCCGCCGCGCTACGTGCCGCTCCCTGGGCTCGCGCCGGGCGACGCATCGGCTGGATTGGCGCACACGCCGCTGGAGGCCGAATATCTGGCTGTCATCGAGACGACGCGGCGGGCGACGGCCGAGGCCGGCCGCCGCGACCCGCTGCCCTTCGTTCTGGTGGGCGGCGCGCTTGTGGTCGCCCTGACAGGCGCCGGGTACGCGATGAGCCGGCCGTCCACGATCTGCGTTGGCGCTGCCCCCGCGCGCTGCGTCGTCGCCGCGCGGGCGAGCTGGCAGCGCACGGGGATCACCGTCGTGGCCAGGCAGCGGCTGTCGCTGCGGGTCATCGAGGGGCAGTGGACGATCAACGCCGAGGGGCTCGAGCCCTTCACGGGGCCGGGCGGCCAGCTGGGGAATCGCCCTGAGTGGACGGTGCTCCCCACCGCGGACCTCGGCGCGCTGATCGGCCGCATCGATGACGGCCCGCCGTTCGCCATTGGCGCGGGGCCCACGTTTGTGGTGCCGGCCAGCGGAGAGCTTCAGCTGCGGCAGAACGACGGCACCTGCGACACGTGTTTCCTGGATAACGATGGCCAGCTCGTCATCGAGATCTCGGCGGCGCCGTAGCTGGCCGCGCCGTGAAGCACGCCGTGCCCCTTGTCCTGTGATTTGACAGCCCATGCCCCCATTCGGTATACTCGGCGCGCCGTTTTAGCACACCCTTGTATACGATCAGCTAGGCGTTCCGCCACATGCGGCGGGCGCCCGAACGGCTGGATCCCCGGTCCGGGTGTTCTGAGCCGGGCGCGGGGATGCACGAAGCGGCACGGTTGTAATGCGGAGGTTATCGCTATGGCAACCCGACGAAGGCTCAGCGCGCGCGCCCTGGCCGCGCTGCTGGCTCTGATCATCCCGCTGCTGGCGGCCTGTGGCGGCCAGCAGCCAACGGGCGGCACCAGCCCGACCACAGCCCCGGCGGAGGAGCCGGCGGCGACCACGGCCCCGGCGGATGAGCCCGCCGGCGGCAGCACCGGCGGCGCCCAGCCGCCCTTCACGATCGGCGTCTCGAACGGCTTCGTCGGCAGCGAGTGGCGCACCCAGATGATCCAGGACCTGCAGGATGTCAACGCCGAGCTCATGGCCGCCGGCCTGACCAACGAGCTGGTGATCGAGAGCGCCGACACCGACGTGCCCGGCCAGATCCAGCAGATCCGCAACCTGATCAACCGCGGCGTCGACGCGATCATCATCAACCCCAACGACGTGCAGGCGCTCAACCCGGTGATCAAGGAGGCGGCTGACGCCGGCATCATCGTGATCGCGGTCGACCAGGAGATCTCGGCGCCGGAGGTGATCAACGTCGTGATCGACCAGACCGAGTGGGCGCGCATTAGCGCCCGCTGGCTGGTCGAGAAGCTCGGCGGCGAGGGCGACGTGGTGGTGATCAACGGCATCGCCGGGCACCCGGCCAACGAGGCGCGCTACGCTGGCGTCCAGGAGGTCTTCGCCGAGCACCCCGGCATCAACGTCCTCAACGTCGTCAACGCGAACTGGGACCAGGCCACCGGCCAGCAGCGCATGGCCGACCTGCTCGCCTCGCAGCCGAACATCGACGGCGTCTGGACGCAGGACGGCATGGCCTCGGGCGCGCTGCGCGCGGTGATGGCCGCGAACCCGGCCGAGTGGCCGGTGATGGTCGGCGAGGCGCGCATCGAGTACCTGCGGCTGTGGGATGAGGTGCGGCAGACGAAGCCGGACTTCGAGTCCTTCGGCGTGGTGAACCCGCCGGGCATCGGCGCGAGCGGGCTGCGCATCGCGGTCGAGCTGCTGCAGGGCCGGCAGTTCAAGGAGGGCGCGCTCGGCGGGCCGTACAACAACTCGCTCTACGTCCCGATCCCCGGCACGGTCAGCGCCGAGAACTTCGAGGAGGAGCTGGCCAAGTACCAGGACGCCCCGCAGTCCTACACGCTTGACGGCATCCTCACCGACGAGGAGGCGAAGGCCTTCTTCCAGTAGCCAAGGGTCGCCGGCGGCGCAGCGCCGCTGCGCCGCCGGCGAGGACAAGCGCATGCGGCCGTTGCTATCTGTCCAGCATATCGTCAAGCGCTTCGGCGGCGTCACTGCGCTTGCCGACGGCAACCTCGAGGTGTACGCGGGCGAGGTGCTGGCGCTCATGGGCGCCAACGGCAGCGGCAAGAGCACGCTCAGCAAGATCATCAACGGCGCGGTCGTGCCGGACAGCGGCACGATCACCCTCGACGGCGAGGTCACGCGCTTCGCCTCGCCGAAGGCCGCGCGCCAGCGCGGGATCGCGGCGGTCTACCAGGAGCTCAGCCTGGTGCCGGACATGACGGTGGCCGAGAATATCTGGCTGGCGCACGAGCCGCGACGATTCGGGCAGATCCGCTGGCGCGAGGTATTCGCGCGCACCGAGCGCCTGCTCGACCTGTTCGCCGGCACCATCCGGCCCAGCCTGCGGCCCGATACCCCGGTGGCCGCGCTGCCCCCCGACGAGCGCCAGATCGTGGAGATCCTCAAGGCGCTCAGCCTCGAGCCGCGCCTGATGATCCTCGATGAGGCCACCGCTAGCCTGGACAGCCGCCAGGTCAGCCGGGTGTTCGAGCTGGTGGCCGACTGGAAGGCGCGCGGCATGGCGGTGGTGTTCATCTCGCACCGCATGGAGGAGGTCTTCCGCGTGGCGGACCGCGCGACGGTGCTGCGCAGCGGGCGGACCGTGGGGACGGTGTCGATCGCTGAGACGTCCGAGCAGGCGCTGGTGGCGATGATGATCGAGGGCGGCGCGGTGGAGCGGCAGCTCACGCACGACGGCGTGGGCGAGCGCCCGGTGCGCCTGGTCGCCACCGATCTGCGCGCCGGCGCGCTGCGCGGCGTGAGCCTGCACGTGCGCGACGGCGAGCTGCTCGGGCTGGGCGGGCTGCGCGGCCAGGGCCAGTCGGACCTGCTGCTGGCGCTGTTCGGCGCCATCCCCTACTCGGGCGAAGTCATGCTCGGCGGCCGGCCGGTGCACTTCACTCACCCGCGGCAGGCGATGCGCGCCGGCCTGGCCTTCGTCCCCGGCGACCGCGGCCGCGAGGGGCTGCTGCACAGCCGGTCGATCCTGGAGAACCTGCTGCTGCCCTCCTGGGAGCGCTACGGCCGGCCGCTGCAGATGGCGCGCGCTCGGGCGGACGCGGCGCAGGTGGCGCGCGACCTGCGGCTGGTGATGGGCGGGCTCGACGACCCGGTGAGCAGCCTGAGCGGCGGCAACGCGCAGAAGGTGGTGCTCGGCAAGTGGCTGCTCCGCCAGCCGCAGGTGCTGCTGCTGGACGACCCGACCAAGGGCGTGGATGTCGGCGCCAAGGGCGAGTTCTACCGCATCCTGGCCGACCTGCGGGCGGCCGGTACGGCGATCATACTCTACAGCAGCGACGACGAGGAGCTGCTGGGGCTGTGCGACCGGGTGCTGGTGCTGCACGACGGGCGGGTGAGCGCCGAGCTGGCCGGCGAGCAGCTCAACCGGACGGCGCTGGTGACGGCCAGCATGGGGACGACCCACGCGGACGCCACGTAAGACGTGCAAGTAGAAAGACGCAGCAAGAAAGCGAGCCTGTCCCGATGAGCGACGCGCCACACGCGACCGATGCTCGGCAGGAGCAGACAGCTTTGCGCGTTGCGCTGGACACACTGCGCCGGCAGCCCTATCTGGTCGCGCTGCTGCTGCTGCTGCTGGCAGCGGCGATTAACTACGCCCTGCAGCCGAACTTCTTCCGGCCGGCGGTGCTGCGCGGCAACCTGCTGACCTACCTGCCGCTGATGCTGCTCGCCGCGGGCCAGACGATCGTCGTGATCGGCGGCGGCGTGGACCTCTCGGTGGGCGCGATCGTGTCGCTGACGAATGTCGTGATGGTCCAGGCGATCGCCGGGCGGCAGGATCCGGCGGTGGTGCTGCCGGCGCTGGCGCTGGCGCTGCTCGCCGGGGCGCTGGCGGGCGCGGTGAACGGCTTCTGCGTGGCCGTGCTGCGCTTCCAGCCGATCGTGACCACGTTCGCCACCAGCTTTGTGTTCTCGGGGCTGGCGCTGCGGGTGCAGGAGAGCCCGGGCGGCAGCGTCCCGGTGGACGCGATGGCGCTGATCTCCTCCAGCCCGCTCGGCATCCCCAGCACGCTGTGGGTGGCCGCCGCGGTGCTGGGGCTGTGGGCCATCCTGCGCGGCACCCGCTACGGCCCGTACCTGTACGCGGTGGGCGGCCAGCCGCTCGCGGCATACGTGACCGGCGTGCCGGTGGCGCTGGTGCGCTTCAGCACCTACGTGATCTCGGGGATCATGTCGGCCGCCGGGGCGGCGGCGCTGGTGCTGAGCACCGGCACCGGCAGCCCGCTGGTGGGCGGGCCGCTGACGCTCAGCTCGGTGGTGGCGGTGGTGCTCGGGGGCACGCGGCTCAGCGGCGGCCAGGGGAGCGTGGCCGGCTCGCTGATCGGCGTGCTCATCCTGGGGCTGATCCGCAGCATCATCTCGGCGGCCAACGTCCCGACCTGGTACCAGACGCTGGTGGACGGCCTGATCGTGATGCTGGCGCTGGCCGGGCCCGGCCTGGTGACGCTGCTGCGAAGCAGGGCAGCGGCCCGTACAACGACAACGGTATGACACGCCTGAGAAGCATCCTGAGCCCGCCGCTGATCGCGCTGCTGCTGGCGATCGGGCTGTTCGTGCTCGGCGGCATCCTGCGGCCGGGCTTCGCCAGCTACGAGCTGGCGGTGAACATCCTGCGGCTGGCCGCGTTCCTCGGCATCATCGCCGCCGGGCAGACGCTGGTGATCATCGCCGGCGGCGAGGGGATCGACCTGTCGGTCGGCGCGGTGGTGACGCTGGGGGCGATCCTGGTGTTCCGCATCGTGGACGGGCAGGACTCGATGGTGCTGCCGGCGCTGGCGGTGGCGCTCGGCGCCGGGGCGCTGATCGGCGCGGTCAACGGCCTGGGTGTCACGCTGCTGCGCATCCCGCCGCTGGTCATGACGCTCGGTATGACCGGCGTGGTCCAAGGGCTGGTGCTGGCGGTGACGCAGGGGCAGCTCGAGGGGGGCGCCTCGCCGCTGATGAGCCGCCTGATCTCCGACCCGATCATCGCCAACATCCCCGGCGTGGTGTTCTTCTGGCTGCTGCTGGGCGCCGTGCTGTGGCTGGTGCTGGAGCGCACGCGCTACGGCAAGGAGCTCTTCGCCATCGGGGTGAACCGCACCACCGCGCGCCTCTCCGGGGTGCGGGTGCCGGCGGTGCTGGTGGCCACCTACTCGCTGAGCGGGATGCTGGCGGCGCTGGGCGGCGTGGCGCTGCTCGGCTTCACGCGCAATGTGTTCCTCAACCTCGGCAACCCCTACACGCTGCCGTCGGTGGCGGCGGTGGTGGTGGGCGGGACGCTGCTGGCCGGCGGCGTGGGGAGCTACTTCGGTACGATGGCCGGCGCGCTGGTGCTGACGCTGATCACCAGCCTGCTCACGACGCTGCAGATGCCGGAGTACGCGCGGCAGATCGTCTACGGGCTCACGCTGCTGGTGCTGCTCTCGGTCTATGGCCGCCAGCGCAGCCTGCGGCAGTAAAGAACGGGAGCGGCGCGCTCGACATAACCGCTCTCTCCTCTACCGCCGCGCACCCCTGTAGTGGACGAAGGGAACGACCCTGCCGGCACGACACACCTCACTCCAGACTGGCCTGGACGTGCTGCTCGCCGAGCGCCTGGACCTGGTGCGCGGGCGGCGGGTGGGCCTGGTGACCCACGCGGCCGCGGTGACGCCGGACCTGGCGCTCGGCGCGGAGCGGCTGCGGGCCGCCGGCGTGCAGCTCGCGGCGCTGTTCGGCCCCGAGCACGGCATCACCGGCGCGGCGGCTGAAGGGGCGAGCGTGGCGCACGGCCGCGACTCGGCCGGCGTGCCGGTCTACAGCCTCTACGGCGCGACGCGCGAGCCGACCGACGAGATGCTGGCCGGCCTGGACCTGCTCCTGTTCGACATGCAGGACGTGGGCGCGCGCTACTACACCTACCTTAGCACGCTGCTCTCCGTGCTGCGCGCGGCCGCCAGAGCGCGGCTCCCCCTGGTTGTGCTCGACCGCCCGAACCCGATCACCGGCGCGGCCGTCGAGGGGCCGCTGGTGACCCCGGGCTACGAGTCGTTCGTCGGCGCCGCGCCGCTGCCGGTGCGGCACGGCCTGACGCTGGGCGAGGCTGCGGGCTGGCTCGACGCGACCTTCGGCCTTGGGGCGGACCTGACGGTGGTCGCGATGCGCGGCTGGCGGCGCTCGATGTGGTTCGACGAGACCGGGCGGCTATGGGTGCCGACCTCGCCAGCCATGGCGCACCTCACGGCGGCCGCGCTCTACCCCGGCACCTGCCTGCTGGAAGGGACGAACCTCTCGGTCGGGCGCGGCACGGCGCTGCCGTTCGAGATCTGCGGCGCGCCCTGGCTGGACGGGGAGGCGCTCGCCGCGCGCCTCAACGCCCGCGGTCTCCCGGGGGTGCGCTTCCGCCCGCTGCGCTTCGTCCCGCTCGGGAGCCGCTTCGCCGGGCAGGAGTGCGGCGGCGTGCAGATCCACGTGCTGAGCCGCGCGTCGCTGCGGCCGGTCGCGCTCGGGCTGGAGCTGGTGGCGGCGGTGCGGGCGCAGCACCCCGAGGCGTTCGGGTGGGAGGCCGAGCACTTCGACCGGCTGATCGGCGGGCCGGCTGTGCGCGAGGCGATCGAGGGCGGCGTCCCGGCCGACGAGATCGCCGCGCAGTGGTCCGCGGAGGAGGCCGCGTTCGACAGCGCGCGGCGGCAGCACCTGCTCTACCCCGCGTGAGCCCTTAAACCGCTGCTTGACAAAGTAGGGATGCTTTGCTATAGTCGCTTTGTAAGTTTACTGGACTTTCATACCGCCTCGTTCTTCGTCCCACATCGCGAAGACGTACGCGTTCCAGCACCGGCTACCGCTAGGTGCTTCTGCCCGCGTAGTCTGAGCTATGCAGTCGTGCCGCCTGCCCTCGTGAGGAGGTAGGGGGGACCTCAGGTTCCCCAGGGCTGCTACACTCTGTCGCAGAGCGGCGGAGAGAGATACTGAGGAGGCGAAGTCTCTCCAACCCCTTCCTCGGGGTGCGGAGTGCGGCACCTGCCGCGGGGAGGTGTGGGGGGCCTGCGGCCCTCCAGGTGCCTACGTGGTGTCCGCGCACTGCTGAACAGACATTGCCGTGGATCGTCAGCTCGCCAAGGCAACGCGCCAGCATACCCGGGAGCACAACAGCTCGTTGGTGCTGCGCACGATCTACGACAACAACGAGATCAGCCGCGCCGAACTCGCGCGGCTGACGAAGCTCACCCGGACGACCGTCTCCGATGTCGTGACCAGCCTGATCGAGCGCGGGCTGGTGGTGGAGGTCGGCCCGGGGACGTCGACCGGCGGGCGGACGCCGATGCTGCTGAGCGTGCTGGACGACGCGCGCCACCTGATCGGCGTGCACCTGCGAAGCAACGACCTGTGCGGGGCGACGATCAACCTGCGCGGGGGCATCCGGCGCCGGGTGCAGCGGACCATCCCGAGCGGCGACAGCGAGCGCGTGCTGCCGCTGATCTGCGACCTGATCGACGAGCTGATCGCCTCGGCCACCAGCCCGCTGCTGGGGATCGGGGTCAGCACGCCGGGGCTGATCGACATGACCGCGGGGATCGTGCGGCGGGCGGTGAACTTCGGCTGGCAGGACCTGCCGCTGCGGGAGATCCTGCGCGCGCGCTACCAGCTGCCGGTCTACCTGGGGAACGACGCGCACATGGCCGCGCTGGCCGAGTACACCTTCGGCGCGAGCCAGAACCGCCAGAACCTGGTGGTGATCCGCGCCGGCCAGGGCATCGGGGCGGGGATCATCCTGAACGGCCGGCTGTACCACGGGCACGACTACGGCGCGGGCGAGATCGGCCATATCGTCGTGGCGGAGAACGGCATCCGCTGCAAGTGCGGCAACTTCGGCTGCCTGGAGACGGTGGCCGGCACCGGGCAGATCGTCCGGCGGGCGCAGCAGATCGCCGCCGAGCACCCTGAATCGGCGCTGCACCGCTACGCGCCGGACATCGCGCGGCTCGACCTGGATGCGGTCGTGCGGGCGTGCGCCGACGGCGACGAGGCGGTGCGGAAGCTGGTGGCGGAGGTCGGGCGCTACTTGGGCGCCGTGCTGGCCGGGCTGGTCGGCATCCTGAACGTCGAGCGGATCGTGATCAGCGGGCAGGTGGCGCGCTTCGGGGAGCCGCTGCGCGAGGCGGCGGTGGCTGAGATGGCGCGCCGGGCGCTGCCGACGCTGGTGCAGCGCACCGAGGTGGCGGTGGTCGAGGAGAGCCCGGACGCGGTGCTGCTGGGGATCTCGGCGCTGCTGCTGAACTACGAGCTGGTGCTGCAGCGGCACCTGGTCGGGGCGCCGCTTCGGGAGGGCTAGCGCGGCCCTCGGGCGGCTGGGAGCCGCGGACTCGAACTGGATTTCCGAAGCGTTATGCGGAAGCGAGTTGGCCGGAGGGAGGGGAAGCGATGAGCAAAGCGGCGCTTACTCAGGCTGAGCCGCGGGCGTCGGTCGACTGGCGGCGCTGGGTGCGGGCGATCGCCAGGAGCTTCCTCGTCCGGCGTATCGCCAAGGCGCTGTTCACTATTTTCTTCGTCACCTCGCTGCTGTTCTTCCTCGTGCGCCTGATGCCCTCCAACCCCCTGGAGATCTACATCCAGGAGTTGATGAGCCAGTACGGCATGTCGTATCAGGACGCAGCGAGCCAGGCGGCGTCGCTGTTCTCGATCGACTTCGACGCCCCGCTGTGGCAGCAGTACCTGAACTACCTGGCCGACCTGCTCCGCGGCAACCTGGGGATGTCGCTGCGGAGCACCGGCACGCCGGTGGTTGATATCATCCGCCAGTTCCTGCCCTGGACGCTCTTCAGCGTCGGCCTCGGGCTGCTGATAAGCTTCGCGCTCGGCATCGGGCTGGGCATGATCATGGCCTACCGGCGCGACAGCTGGCTGGACAACCTGCTCTCGCTGTTCGCCTCGATCACGACCAGCATCACGCCGTTCCTGCTCGGCATCATGATCATCGTGTTCGTCGCGGTGCAGTGGCGGTGGGTGAACTTCGCCGAGCTGCGCGGCTCGACCTCGCCGGGCATCCAGCCGGGCTTCACGCTCGAGTTCATCAAAGATATTCTGTGGCACGCCATGCTGCCGATCGGCACCTACGTGCTGACGACCGTCGGCTTCTGGATGCTGAGCATGCGCAGCAGCACGGTGGCGACGCTGGGCGAGGACTACGTGACCGTCGCCAGGGCGCGCGGGCTGAGCGACGGGCGCATCGCGACGGCGTACGTCGGGCGGAACGCGGTGCTGCCCCTGGTCACGCAGTTCACGCTCTCGCTGGCGGGGGTGATCGGCGGCTCGGCGGTGATCGAGCGCCTGTTCTCCTACCAGGGCATCGGCGCACAGCTGGTGGCATCGGTCATCCAGCGCGACTACTCGGTGATGCAGGGGATCTTCCTCATCCTCACCGTTGCGGTCGTGGTAGCGAACCTGCTGACCGACCTGTTCTATGGCGTCCTCGATCCGCGCATCCGGGTGACGGGGGAGGAGTAGCGATGGCCTCGCAGCAACAAGCGCTGAGCCCCGTGCGGCGCAGCGTCGTCGTCGATATGCTGTTCGGCATGTGGTCCGGGGTGGTGCTGCTGGCGCGCAACCGCGTCGGGCTGATCGGGCTGATCGGGCTGGTTGCCTTCATCCTGCTGACGTTCGTCGGGCCGTACATCGTGCCGCTCGACACCACCGTGAAGGTGGATCAGATCTACGTGCCGCCGTCGTGGGAGCACCCGCTGGGGACGGACAGCCAGGGGAAGGACATCTGGTCACAGATCGTCCACGGGGGCCGCGAGCTGATCCTGATCTCGGTGGGGGCGGCGCTGCTCTCGACGCTGATCGGCGCGAGCCTGGGGGCGCTCAGCGCGGTGGCCGGCGGGTGGGTGGACTCGCTGGTGATGTTCCTGACCGACATCTGGCTGACGATCCCGCAGCTGCCGCTGCTGATCGTGCTGGCGGCCTTCGTCCGCGTCAACAACCCGGTGACGCTGATCCTGATCATCGGGCTGCTGAGCTGGCCGGCGTTCCTGCGCGCGGTGCGCTCGCAGGTGCTGGCGATCAAGCAGAGCGACTTCGTCGAGGCGGCGCGCGTGCTGGACCTGGGCACCGGGCACATCATCTTCCGCGAGATCCTGCCGAACATGATGAGCTACATCACGATCAACTTCATCCTGGCGATCACCGCGGCGATGGGCTTCCAGGCGACGTTGATCTTCCTGGGCGTGGTGCCGCTCAGCGGCACGAACTGGGGCGTCATGATCCGCTTCGCCGACACGCGCGGCGCGATCTTCTCGCAGGATAGCTTCTGGTACATCATGGCCCCGGTGATGGCGATCTCGCTGTTCCAGCTGGCGCTGGTGGCGCTCGAGCGCGGCTTCGCCGAGGTGTTCAACCCGCGGCTGCGCTCCTGATGGGGTATGCGACGGGGATGCGCCCCCCGCTTGTGGAGTGCGGGGGCGATTTTCACCGCGAGGCTGCTTCTGCCGCCCCTGCTCGCAGGGAGGCGGGCCGCAGGCTCTCCACCGAACCATACCACCGCGTGTGTCCTATAGGGATGAGCTATGAGGCATGAGCATGAGGGGTGAGGCATCCCCCGACCGCACGGCGGCGCCTGTGAGGGACAATGAGGTCATCCTCTCGGTGCGCAACCTGAGCGTCGAGTACCGGGCGCGCCGCGGGCTGGTCAAGGCGGTCAACAACGTGAGCTTCGACCTGCGGCGTGGCGAGAGCATCACGCTGGTGGGCGAGAGCGGCTGCGGCAAGACCACGCTGGGGCTGAGCATCGTGCGCCTGCTCCCGCGGCAGGCCGATATCCGCGAGGGGCAGATCCTGTACCGGCGCGACGGGCGGGAGATCGACGTGGTGAGCCTCTCGCCCTCCAGGCTGCGGCAGTTCCGCTGGGCCGAGTGCGCCATGGTGTTCCAGGGCGCGCAGAACGCCTTCAACCCGGTGCTGCGGGTGTGGGACCAGATGTGGGACACCATCCGCGCCCACGGCGGCATGCAGAAGGCCGCCGCGCGCAACCGGGCGCTGGAGCTGCTCAGCATGGTGCAGCTCGAGCCGCGGCGGGTGATCGACGCCTACCCGCACGAGCTGAGCGGCGGCATGCGCCAGCGGGTGCTGATCGCCATGAGCCTGCTGCTCAACCCGCAGGTGCTGATCCTCGACGAGCCGACCACCGCGCTGGACGTGCTCACGCAGCGGACGGTGATCGAGGTGCTGCGCCGGCTCAAGGAGGAGCTCGGCTTCGCGATGATCTTCATCACGCACGACCTGGCGGTGGCGGCCGAGCTGGCCGACCGGGTGGCGACGATGTACGCCGGGCGGATCATCGAGATCGGGCCGGTCGAGGATATCTTCTACCGCGCCGGCCACCCGTACTCGGTCGGGCTCATCCGCGCGGTGCCGACGGTGACGGGCGCGTTCGCCGATCTGGTCTCGATCGAGGGGTCGCCGCCCGACCTGATCAGCCCGCCATCGGGCTGCAAGTTCCACCCGCGCTGCCCGTACGCCACCGAGCGCAGCCGCACCGAGGAGCCGGAGCTGGTACAGATTGGGAGGGAGCACTTCGTCGCCTGCCACAACTGGCAGGCGGTGCGCGCCGATGTGGAGGCCCGGCGCAGCGCGGCGGGCAACGGCCAGGGGAGCGCCCCGGTCGTCGAGTACACGCGGGACGTCCAGGAGGGCGCATGAGCCAGCCGATACTCGAGCTTGTCAACGTCTCACAGGTCTTCAAGTGGCATAACAAGCCGGTGCGGGCGGTGGACGGCGTCAACCTGGCGATCGGCGAGGGCGAGACGATCTGCCTGGTGGGCGAGAGCGGCTGCGGTAAGACCACCACCGGCAAGATCGCCGCCGGCCTGCGCCGCCCCACGTCGGGGCAGGTGCTGTTCCGCGGCCGCGATATCTGGACGCTGAAGGGCAAGGACTGGCAGGAGTACCGCAGCGCGGTGCAGATGATTCACCAGGACCCGTACGCCTCGCTCAACCCGGCCCACAGCGTGTCCGATATCCTGAGCGCGCCGCTCTTCCGCCACGGCCTGGTGCGCGACCGGCGCCAGGCGCGCGAGCGCATCTATCAGCTGCTCGAGCTGGTCAACCTGACGCCGGTCGAGGACTTCTACGATAAGTACCCCCACCAGCTGAGCGGCGGGCAGCGCCAGCGGGTCTCGATCGCGCGCGCGCTCACCGTCAACCCGAGCTTCCTGATCGCCGACGAGGCGGTCTCGATGGTCGACGTGTCGATCCGCGTCAGCCTGCTGAAGACGCTAGCCCAGCTGCGCGAGCGGCTCGGCGTGGGGTTCATCTTCATCACCCACGACCTGGCGATCGCCAAGTACTTCGCCTGGCAGGGGAAGATCGGCGTGATGTACCTGGGCCGCATCGTCGAGTTCGGGCCGACGCCGCAGGTGGTGAGCGACCCCGGGCACCCGTACACGCGCGCGCTGCTGGCGGCCGTGCCGGAGGCCGACCCGGTGCTGACGCGCAACAAGGAGCGCCCGGCGCTGCAGAGCCAGAACATCCCGAGCCTGCTGAACCTGCCGCCGGCCTGCACCTTCCACCCGCGCTGCCCGCTGTTCGTGGCTGGCATGTGCGACACGATCGAGCCGGCGCTGACCGAGTACGCCGCGGGCCACATGGCCGCGTGCCACGTGACGACGGGCAACGTCACGGCGCGCGAGCGTGTTGAGGTATGAACCCGCAGACGGGCCGCGCGGCCTTCTCCATAGCGGCCTTCATCACGGTGACCGGCCTGCTGCTGCTGCCGTTCCTCGAGCGCGACAGCGCCGAGTTCGTCGTCACGGTGCTGGCGGTCATCGTGGGAGGGGTGATGCTGGTGGTGGTCGCGATCCTGGCCCGGCTCAGCCAATGAACATTTTCCCGCCGCTCTGCCGCGACGCAGCCGCCGCAGAGCAGCGACGATACAGGCTCTCGGAGGGCCGCAGGCCCTCCGGACCTCCCAGCGGAGGCCGCAGGTCCTCCAGACCTCCCCGGAAGGAGGGCGGGCGGCTCGACCGCGTAAGTCCTGGAAGCGAGAAAGGAGGGCGCAGACTACCTGAGTTGTACGGGCGGTCGTCCACAGTGAAGGAGCGCGTACTCGCGCGCGATCAACGCCTGAGCGTACGATGGCGGAGCGCAGAAAGCACGAGCAGCGACGCTCAGATCTCCGGCATCAGGATGCCTGGACAAGCTGCCATCGACTGTAGGAGGAACAGAGCGTGAAACACAGATTCATCTTCCCGCTGCTGATCAGCGTGGCGCTGATCATCGCAGCCTGCGGCGGCGCCCCGGCCACACAGCAGTCCGAGGCCCCGACCGCCGCGCCAGCAGCCGAGGCGACCACGGCCCCGGCGGCGGAGCCCACAGCCGCCCCGGCCGAGGAGCCCGCAGCCGAGCCGACCGCGGCGCCGGCCGAGGCGAGCGCCGACGGCAAGGAGTTCCACGGCGCGTGGCCGTACGTCCTCCCGCCGAAGGGCCACTACAACAGCTTCGTGACCGACTTCCTCGGGTTCGGCATCTACCAGGATCTGCTCGAGACGCCGCTGGCCACCTACGACTGGGCCAACGCCCAGTTCATCCCCTGGCTCGGCACCGAGTGGACCATGGATGAGGACAACTGGTTCACCGTCAAGCTGCGCGAGGGCGTGAAGTGGAGCGACGGCAGCGACTTCACCTCGCAGGACGTGGTGACGACCTTCTACCTGGCGCGCGTGATGAGCCACGCAGCCTGGCGCTACATCGACCAGGTCGAGGCGCCTGACGCGACCACCGTGCGCTTCCACTTCTCCACGCCGTCGAGCGTCGCGCCGCGCTTCATCCTGAAGCTGTTCATCCGGCCGCACTCGGTGTACGGCGAGCTGGGCGAGAGGGCCCAGGCGCTGGCCAACGAGCCGGCTGACTCGGAGGCCAACCAGGCGCTGCGCCAGGAGCTGACCGAGTTCCGCCCGGCGGAGTACGTGACCAACGGCCCGTACAAGCTCGACCACTCCAGCATCACGTCGTCGCGCCTGACGCTGGTGCGGAACGAGGGCGGCTTCAACGCCGATAAGGTCGCGTTCGACCGCATCGTGCTGTTCTGGGGCGAGACGCCGGACATCACGCCGGTGGTGCTCAGCAAGGAGGTCGACTACGCGACCCACGGCTTCCCGCCGGCGACGGAGAAGTCGTTCATCGACAACGGGCTGCGGATCATCCGCCCCGCCACCGTCAGCGGCCCGGCGATCTTCTTCAACTACAACAACGTCCACCTGGCCAAGCCGGAGGTCCGGCAGGCGATGGCCTACGCCGTGAAGCGCGACGAGAACGGCATCGTGTCGCTGGGCGAGTCGGGCGTGGCGGTGAAGTACATGACCGGCTTCTCCGATAGCATGGTGCCGGTCTGGATGAGCGAGGGGGACATCGCCAAGCTCAACACCTACGACTACGACCCGGCCAAGGCCGAGGAGCTGCTGACGGCGGCCGGCTACACGAAGGGCGGCGACGGCGTCTGGGCCGGGCCGGACGGGCGGCTGGAGTTCGAGCTGACGGCGCCGGCGGAGTTCGCCGACTGGTCGGCGGCGGCCGAGAACCTGGCGCAGCAGCTGACGGCCTTCGGCATCGCGACGACCTTCCGCGGCGTGCAGTTCCAGCAGCACGTGCAGGACGTCCAGCAGGGCAACTTCGTGCTGGCGATCCGCGGCTGGGGCGCCGGCAACCCGCACCCGTTCTTCTCCTACGAGGCCGACCTGCTGACCTTCAACCCGCCGGTCTCGCCTGGCCCGGGGATGAACTTCCCCTTCACCCAGACGGTGAACGGCACTGAGGTCGACTTCAACGCGCTGATCACGGCCACGGCCGAGGGCATGGACGAAGAGGCGCAGAAGGCTGCCGTCACCGAGCTGGCGCTGGCCTTCAACCAGCTCCTGCCGATCGTCCCGCTGTGGGAGCGCTACGGCAACAACCCGGCGCTGGAGGGCGTGCGCGTCGCCAGCTTCCCGCCGGACGACGACCCGATCTGGCTGAACCCGGTCTACGCCGACAACCCGGTGGTCATCCTGCTGATGGACGGCCGGCTCCAGCCGGCGAACTAGGGCCTCGTGGCTGCGCGGCAGCCCGAGCGGGGTGAGGGCGCATCGCGTGCCCTCACCCCCTGCAGGGTAGGTGGTGAGGTGGTGCAGCAGCTCGCTTGCTGCACTGCCTCACCACTCTTCTTTTCACACTCTCACCGAGCGGCAGAAGAAGATGTACCTGCTCGCAATCTGCTTCGACTTCGGCGACACGCTCGCGGATGAGGCCACCGAGGTGAAGGACGCCGCCGGCGTCACCCTGCGCGCCGAGCTGATCCCCGGCGCCGCCGAGCTGGTGCGCGAGCTGAAGCGGCGCGGCTACCGGCTCGCGCTGGTCGCCGACGGCTACCCCGGCACCTACCGCAACGTGCTGACCCAGCACGGGATCTACGAGTGCTTCGACGCCTTCGCGATCTCGGAGGAGGTGGGCGTCTGCAAGCCGGACCCGCGCATGTTCACCTGCGCCCTCGACCAGCTCGGCATCCCGCCGCAGGAGTACGGGCGCACGATGATGGTCGGCAACTACCTGGAGCGCGACGTGAAGGGCGCCAACGCGCTGGGGATGATCAGCGTCTGGATCGACTGGGCGCCGCGCCGCCCGAAGATCCCCGCCGACGAGAGCGAGGTCCCGGCGCACACGATCCGGGAGCCGCTCGAGCTGCTCGCGGTCGTCGAGCAGATCGAGGCCGGCGGGCGGGCGAAGTGATGGCCGGCGCACGACGAAGGACGTGGAGGGGTAGCTCCACGTCCTTCGCTTTACGGCTGCGCGCTACGCCTGGCTGGGAGGCCGCACGCGCGGCACGACCTCCTGCGCCAGCCGGGCGACGATGTCCGGCGGGTAGGGGTAGACCAGGTTGAGGATCAGGTGCGTCGCGCCGGCGTCGACGTACTCCTGCACCGCCTGCGCCGTCGCCGGGAGGTCGTCGTAGTTCACCCGCACCTGGACCGACAGGCGGATCTCGGACGGGTCGCGCCCGATGTCGCGGCAGTGCTGGTGCAGGACGGAGACCTTGTGCCGGAAGGTCTCGACCGGGCCGCCGCCGAAGTTCCACACATCGGCGTACTGCGCGGCCACCCGCAGCGTGAGCTGCTCGCCGCTGCCGCCGATCACGAACGGCGGGTAGGGCTTCTGGATCGGCTTTGGCTCGCAGCGCGCCTCCTTGAGCTGGTAGTAGCGCCCGTCGAAGTCGGTGAGGTGCTGGGTGAAGAGCCGCCGGGCGATCTCGCACGCCTCGCCGAGCCTGCGGATGCGCTCGCCGGGCCGGTAGAGCGGGATGCCCATGCTGTTGTGCTCGTACTCGTTCCAGCCCGCGCCGATGCCGAAGTCCAGCCGCCCGTTCGAGATCACGTCGACAGTTGCGGCGGTGTGGGCCAGCACCGCGGGGTGGCGGTAGGTGTTGCCGGTCACCATCAGCCCGACGCGGATGCGGCTGGTCTGCGCCGCGAGCGCCGCCAGCAGCGTCCAGCCCTCGAAGCACGGCCCGTCCAGGTCGCCGTGGATCGGCGCGAAGTGGTCGAACAGCCAGGCGTGCTCGAAGACCGGCGTGGCGTCGGCGGCCCGCCAGACCTCCAGCATCGCCTCGTAGGTGGTGTGCTGCGGCGCGGTCTTGATCCCGAAGCTCAGATCAGCCATCTCACCCTCACGGTTTCAGAACGACCTTCACATCCTCCAGCGTGCCCTTCGCCAGGTCGTGCACCAGCTGCGGCCCCTGCTCCAGCGGCGCGACGCGCTCGATCAGCGGCGCCACGTCGATCCGCCCGCTGCCGAGCGCCTCGATCGCCTGGGCGAACTCCGCGTTGAAGCCGTACACGCCGTGGATGGTGATCTCGCGGGTGACGACCTGCTGCATATTGAGCGTCACCTCCGGCGCGGAGTTGCCGATCCAGGTGACGTGCCCGCCGATGCGCGTCACGGCCAGCGCCTGCTGCACCGTGGGCGTGATGCCGACCGCCTCGATCGCGGCGTGGGCGCCGCGCCCGCCGGTGGCGTCGCGCACCGCCGCGACCGGGTCCTGCTCGGCGACGTTGACCGTCAGGTCGGCACCGAGCCTGCGCGCCAGCGCGAGCCGGTGGGCGCTGCGGTCGGTGACGATCACCGTGCCGGCGCCCTTGAGGCGGGCGGCGAGCAGCGCCAGCAGCCCGATCGGCCCGGCGCCGACGATCACCACGCTCTCCATGAGGCTGAGCGGCGTCTGGTTGACGGCGTGGAGCGCCACCGCCAGCGGCTCGACCAGCGCGGCGTGCTCGAAGCTGAGGCCGGCGGGCATGCGGTAGAGCTGGCGCTCGGGCACGCGCACCGCCTCGGCGTAGGCGCCGTGGTAGGTCATCCCGATCATCGTGCGGTGCTCGCACACGTTCGGGCGGCCGGCCAGGCACATCGCGCACGCGCCGCACGTGCCGAGCGGCTGCACGATCACCCGGTCGCCGGACTGATACTCCGCCACGCCCGCGCCCACGGCGGCGACCGTCCCGCTGAACTCGTGGCCCATGACGATCCCCGGCGTGCGGCGGCCGGTGGAGCCGGTGAAGCCGTGGACGTCCGAGCCGCACACCCCGACGGCCTCGACCCTGACGATCACCTCGCCCTCGCCGGGCTGCGGCGCGTCGATCTCGCGCAGCGGCATCTGCCAGGGCCCCTCGTATACCAGCGCTCGCATCGGTCTCCCTTCCTTTACAGGATGTATGCGGTGGCTTGGCCCCCGCGCCTCCTGGCGGGGGTGCTTCCCCAGAATCTGCGTTTGTATCGCCGCTCTGCGGCGGAGAAAAGCTTCCGTGGAGTGCCTGTGGCCCTCCACACCTTCCGGCGGGAAGTTGTCCCCCGGCCCTTCTGCGCCGCTCTGCGGCGACACAGTCGCCGCAGAGCGGCGTGAAAATAAAGGATCTTCGGAGGGCCGCAGGCCCTCCGAACCTCCCCCGCAGCGGGATAGAAGTGTCCGTGGAGGGCTAGCGGCCCTCCACACCTCCCCGCAGGTGACACATCGCTGCAGAGCGGCAAGGATCTCGGAGGCCAGCGGCTTCCAGACTTCTCGGCGGCAAACGGCCTTGGACAGCTAGCAGCCCCCCGAACTGCCCGAAGGTCGCGGCCCTGGCGGCCAGCGCCCCTCCGCACCTCCCCGCAGGCGACTGTGTCGCTGCTCCACGGCGAGGAAAAGTGTTCGTGGAGACAACAGGCCCCGAGCAGATGTCACGAGCCGGGCAGCAGGGGCAGCGAGCGCAGCCGCCGGCCGGTGGCGTCGAAGATCGCGTTGCCGATCGCCGGGGCGATGCCGATGATCGGCGTCTCGCTGCCCCCCGCCGAGGCCAGATCCTTGCGGTCGAGCAGGACGATCTCGACCGCCGGCATGTCGCCGAAGCGCGGCACGCGGTAGCTCCTGAACCCGTCGGTGAGGATCCGGCCGTTCTCGAAGCGCACGGCCTCGAACAGCGCCCCGCCCAGCCCTTGCACCAGCGCCCCCTCGACCTGGCTGCGCAGGCCGGCCGGGTTGACGATCGCGCCGCACTCGAAGGCCTGCACGACCCGTGTGACCCGCACCGCGCCGTCCGCGTCCACCGCCACCTCGGCGCAGGTCGCGACGTAGCTGCCCTTCTCGGTGCCGGCGGCGATCCCGCGCCCGCGCCCCTCTCCCGCCCTGAACGTCTGCCAGCCGAACGCCTCGGCCGCCGCCTCGAGCACTGCCCGCATGCGCCCGTCGCGCAGGTGCCGCAGCCGGAAGGCCAGCGGGTCCTCGCCGGCGGCGCGGGCGAGCTCGTCCATGTGGCACTCGCGGGCGAAGTTGTTCGCGGTGGCGGCCAGCGCGCGGTACGAACCCTGGCGCAGCGGCGAGACCGATGGGTGGAAGGCGATGCGCTGGTGCGGCGCCTCGTAGGGTGTCAGGATGCTCGCGCCCCCGGAGTTGTAGTTGTGGAACTCCCAGGCGACCAGCGTCCCGCTGGCGTCCAGGCCCGCGGTGACGTCGATCACCCCCGCCGGCCGGAAGTAGGCCCAGGTGAACTCCTCGGCGCGCGTCCACACCAACTTGACCGGGGCGCCGGCCACGCGCGCCAGCCGCGCCGCCTCCACCGCCGCGTCGCCGAAGTGCTTGCCGCCGTAGCCCGAGCCGGTGTCGGGCACGATCACGCGGATATGCTCCTCGGGGACGCCCAGCGCCTCGGCGAGCTCGGCGCGCACGGCGAACGGGCGCTGGGTGCCGGTCCAGACCGTGAGCCGGCCGTCGCGCCACTCGGCCAGCGCGGCGCGCGGCTCCAGCGGCGCGTGGGCGATGTAGGCCACGGTGTAGGTCGCGGCACGGACGAGCTCGGCGCCCGCCAGCGCGCCGTCGACGTCGCCCTGCTCGTGCAGCGTGGGCTGCGCCCGCCCGCTCGGGTCGGGCGGCGCCGGGTTGGCGCGCAGGTAGTCGTACAGCTCGCGCGACGAGATCTGCTCGCGCTCCTGCCACTCGGCGCGCAGCAGGTCGCGCGCCCGCAGCGCGGTGTGCCGGTCCGGCGCGACGACGCCGACCAGGTCGCCGTCGCGGATCACGCGCACGCCCGGCAGCGCCTCGGCGGCCGACGTGTCGAGCGCCAGCAGCGTCGCGCCGAACGACGGCGGCCGCAGGATCGCGGCGGCGAGCATCCCAGGGAGCGACAGGTCGGGCGTGTAGCGGTGCCTCCCGGTCACGATCGCCTCGCCCTCCAGCGGCGCCACCGGCGTGCCCGCGATGGTCCAGGCCCCGGGCGGGGTCACCGGGGCATCCTCGTACGGCGCGTCGAGCCGCCGGCCGCCGGCCAGCTCGGCGAAGCTCAGCGCGCGCCCGCTGGCCGGGTGGGCCACGCTCCCCTCGCGGACGGCGAGCTCATCGCGGCTCACCCCCAGCCGCTCGGCCGCCATGTCCAGCAGCAGCTCGCGGGTCGCCGCGGCCACCTGGCGCAGCCGGCGGGCCATGACCGGAGTCGTCCGGCTGCCGACCGTGCCCATGTCGTAGGGCGTGCGGTCGGTGTCGGCCATCACCATGCGGATCGACGAGAGCGGCAGGCGCAGCTCCTCGGCCACCGCCTGCGCCAGCGAGGTGCGGATGTGCTGGCCGACCTCGACCTTGCCGGTGAAGACGACCACGCAGCCGTCGGGCTCGATCTGCAGCCAGTCGCTGATGTGCGGCGCGTCGGGCTCGATGCCGGACGCGGGCCTGGCGCGCGGGTCGGGTGTCATAGGCCACCTCCCTGCGCCGCGCCGGAGCGGAGCTCCGCGGCGGCCTGCTGAATGGCGCGCACGATGCGCGCGTACATCCCGCAGCGGCAGATGTTGCCCTGCATCGCCGCGACGATCGTCGCCTCGTCCGGGTCCGGGTTGCGCGCCAGGAGACCCGCGGCGGCCATGATCATACCTGGCGTGCAGTAGCCGCACTGGAACGCGTAGGCGTCAAGGAAGGCGCGCTGGAGCGGGTGAAGCTCGCCGTCCCGCGCCAGGCCCTCGATCGTCAGCACATCGCCGCGGACCGATGCCGCGCTGGTGACGCAGGAGCGCACCGGCTCGCCGTTCACGAGCACGGTGCACGCCCCGCAGGCGCCCTCGGCGCAGCTGATCTTGGCGCCCGTGAGCCCGAGCCGGTCGCGCAGCAGGCTCAGCAGCGACTCGCCGTCGGCCACGTCGACGGTCCGCTCGGCGCCGTTCACGCGCAGCGTTATCGTGTCGGGCATGGCAGTCCCCCTGCTCGCGGCGCGCCGCTGCCGAGGTGGCGCGCCCACGCGCATGATACTCCAAAAGCGGCGGCGGCTTGTTCGAGCGCGGCGGAAAATGTAGTATAAAGTCTCTATGCCTCCCACGATACTCACACTCGAAGCCATCTCCAAGCAGTACGCGGAGCGCCCGCTGCTCCGGGATGTCTCGCTCTCCATCAGCGCCGGCGAGCGGGTCGGCGTCGTCGGCGTCAACGGCAGCGGCAAGACGACGCTGCTGCGCATCGCGGCCGGGATCGAGCCGCCGGACAGCGGCAGGGTCACGACGGCGCGCGACCTGCGGGTGGCCTACCTGGCGCAGAACCCCGCGCTCGACCTCGAGCTGCCGGTGATCGACCAGCTGTTCCGCGACGACACGCCCGCCACGCGCCTCCTGCGCGCCTACGAGCAGGCCGCGGACGCGCTCGCCCAGAGTCCGGACGACACGGCGCTCCAGGCGCGCGTCGCGGAGCTGGTCGAGCAGATGGACGCCGCGGACGCCTGGGCGCTCGAGCAGCAGGCGCGCACGATCCTGACCCGGCTCGGTGTGGCCGAGCTGCACGCGCGGGTCGGCGATCTCTCCGGCGGGCAGCGCAAGCGCGTCGCCATGGCCGCGGCGCTGATCAGCCCGGCGGACCTGCTGGTGCTCGACGAGCCGACCAACCACATCGACACCGCGGCCGTCGCCTGGCTGGAGGAGTTCCTGGCGCGCTCGACGTCGGCGCTGCTGCTGGTGACCCACGACCGCTACTTCCTGGACCGGGTCTGCGAGCGGATCGTCGAGGTGGACGGCGGCCGTCTGTACTCCTACCCCGGCTCGTACAGCCGCTTCCTGGAGCTGAAGGCCGAGCGCCAGGCGCAGGCGGCCTCCGACGAGGCGCGCCGCCAGACGATTCTCAAGAAGGAGCTGGCCTGGCTGCGCCGCGGCGCCCGCGCCCGCACCACCAAGCAGCAGGCGCGCATCGAGCGCATCCAGGCGCTGCAGGAGCAGGCGCCGGAGGCGGAGCGCGGCGTGGTCCAGATCGGCTCGGTGTCGCGCCGGCTCGGCAAGCGGGTGATCGAGCTGCGCGGCGTGAGCAAGAGCTACGGCGGGCGGCAGCTGATCCGCGATCTGACGCTCAGCATCGGCGCCGGCGACCGCGTCGGGATCATCGGGCCGAACGGCAGCGGCAAGACCACGCTGCTGAACATCATCGCCGGGCGCGTCGCCCCGGACTCCGGCGCGGTCGAGGTGGGCGAGACGGTGCACATGGCCTACTACGACCAGGAGAGCGCCGAGCTGGACGAGTCGCTGCGCGCGATCGACTACGTGGCCGCGGGCGCCGAGCTGGTGCGCACGGCCGAGGGCCGGCTGCTGAGCGCCGGGCAGATGCTCGAGCGCTTCCTGTTCCCGCCCACGCAGCACTACACCCCGATCGGGCGCCTCTCGGGCGGCGAGCGGCGCCGGCTCTACCTGCTGCGCAAGCTCATGGACGCGCCGAACGTGCTGCTGCTCGACGAGCCGACCAACGACCTGGACATCCAGACGCTGGCGGTGCTGGAGGACTACCTCGACACCTTCGCCGGCACGGTGGTGGTCGTCTCGCACGACCGCTACTTCCTGGACCGGACGGTCGAGCGCACGCTGGCCTTCGAGGGCGGCGCGGTCGTCGAGTACCCCGGCGGCTACAGCGCCTACGCCGAGGCGGTGGCGGAGCGCGAGGCCGCGTCGCCGGCTGAGCCCGCCCGCCCAAAGCCGAAGCAGCCCGCGCCCCAGGCGGCCGAGCGGCGGCGCAAGCTGACCTTCGCCGAGGCGCGCGAGCTGCGCGAGCTGGAGGGCCGCATCGCCGCGCTGGAGGCCGAGCAGGCCGATCTGGGGGCGAAGATCAACGCCGCCGGCGGCGACTACCAGGCGCTCCAGCGGCTCAGCGCCGAGCTCGAGCGCGTCGGCGCGGAGCTGGAGGCGGCGCTCGAGCGCTGGGCGGTCCTGGCGGAGATCGCCGAGGGGCAGGGGTAGCCGGGCCGGCAGGGGCTTAGCAGCCTCCGCACCCCGGATATGCGCTCCTCAGCCGCGCAGGCGGCTGAGTGTGCTGCCGTGCCAAGGCAGCGTGCGTGTGGATGCGGGCTAGCAGCCCTCGGCGGCCGTCAGCTGCGCAGGCGGCTGTGTGCGCTGCCGTGCCGGTAGCAGCGTGCGTTTGGATGCGGGCGGGCTTGCCGCCCCCCGCGCCCCCCGGCTGGCAGGGGCTTAGCAGCCCCCGCCAGGCCACCCCCGCAAGAGATGCCACCTCCTCTGCTACGCCCGTTGTCATGCATCAGCGCACCAGCGCGCGTGCTGTTTGGGCGGGCTAGCAGCCCTCGGCGGCCGTCAGCCGCGCAGGCGGCTGAGTGTGCTGCCGTGCCAAGGCAGCGTGCGTGTGGATGCGGGCGGGCTTGCCGCCCCCGCGCCCCCCGGCTGGCAGGGGCTTAGCAGCCCCCGCCAGGCCACCCCCGCAAGAGATGCCACCTCCTCTGCTACGCCCGTTGTCATGCCTCAGCGACTGGAACGGTCCGTCAGGCCACCACGCCTGCTTTCTCCCAGCGCCGCTGCCGTCGCTCGCGAACAGGCGCTGCCGGCGAACACGTCCTGGTGTGCAAGGGCGCTGCTGCTTGCGAGCGCCACAGGTACTGCTGGGTAACGGGCGCCGGTGTGCAGAGGCATGACAACGGGAGGTCGGCACACGGTTGCGTCGCTTTGGGGTGCAGGGGCGACGCCCCTGCCGCGGGTCCAGGGGCGCGGAGCCCCTGG
>ERZ777003.1034-NODE-1034-length-46731-cov-6.180671_pt1 | contig 46731 bp, 41 predicted proteins | sample MGYA00374956_ERZ777003 | MGnify/ENA primary metagenome ERZ777003 (study PRJEB29302, sample SAMN06268252) | bioreactor metagenome | isolation source: Joint BioEnergy Institute, California, USA | place: USA:Joint BioEnergy Institute, California, USA | collected... | reverse complement strand
CGTTCATCGTGGATGCGGGCACGCCCGGCTTCGAGATCGCCGAACGCATCGACGTCATCGCGCCGCACCCGTTGGCGCGGCTGCGCTTCAGCAATTGCCGCATACCGCTCAGCCAGCGCATCGGTGTTGCGGCCGAAGGTTTCAAGATCGCGATGCGTACGCTTGACGTGTTTCGCACCTCGGTGGCGGCGGCCGCACTCGGGTTCGCGCGGCGCGCACTGGATGAAGCCCTGCAGCGTGCGACCACGCGCAAGATGTTCAACCAGACGCTGGCCGATTTCCAGCTCACCCAGAGCCGGCTGGCCGAAATGGCGACGCTCATCGACAGCGCCGCGCTCCTGACTTACCGCGCCGCATGGCTGCGCGACCAGGGAAACACCATTACCCGGGAAGCAGCCATGGCCAAATGGACGGCCACCGAGAACGCTCAGCGCGTCATCGATGCCGCAGTACAGATGTGGGGCGGCATGGGGGTCGTCAGCGAACAGCCGGTCGAGCGCCTGTATCGTGAGATCCGTGCGTTGCGCATCTACGAAGGCGCCAGCGAGGTGCAGCAGCTCATCATTGCGCGCGAACTGCTCAAGGCCTATCGGGGGTGAGGGGCTGCGCGCAGGCGTGCAGGATTCGACATCTCATGCATGTGTCTGCTGCGGGCAGGTGGTCCGGCCCGTGGCTCTCAAGGAAAAGGAGAGAAAAGTGCAAGTCTTACTTCCCAGCGGCTGGCCGCGCCCCAAAGGGTATGCGAACGGCGTTGCCGTCAAGGGGCGCCAGGTTTTTGTGTCCGGCATGGTAGGCTGGGACGCCAACGAAGTCTTTCAGACGGATGACTTCGCCGGTCAGGTGCGGCAGGCGCTGCTGAACATCGTGGCAGTGCTCAAGGAGGCAGGCGCCCGGCCTGAACATATCGTGCGCATGACCTGGTACATTACCAACAAGCGCGAGTATCTCGACTCGGCGCGAGAGGTGGGTCAGGCGTTTCGCGAAATCATCGGTTCGTACAACATCACGATGACTGCGGTCGTGGTGGCGGGTCTCATCGAAGATCGCGCCAAGGTCGAGATCGAAGCCACCGCGGTCATCCCTGAGGATTGATCGCAACGTCATCAAGAAGCAGTGAGCATGGCCGCACCGCAACCCGGTGCGGCTTTTTCGTGCGCGACCGGCAGGTGTCATGGCGGCGGGAAAGTCGGATAATCACTGCATGAGTCTATTCCCCATATACGCCGATGTGGCCGGGCGTCCGGTGCTGGTGGTGGGAGGGGGGCAGGTGGCGCTGCGCAAGGTCGGCGCCCTGCTTGAGGCCGGGGCACAGGTAGTCGTTGGTGCACCCCGGCACCTTCCCGAGCTGCAGCAGCTCGAGCGCGAAGGCCGTCTCCAGCTGCGCTTGGGCGAGTTCCAGCCAGGCTGGCTCGATGGCATGTGGCTGGTGGTCGCGGCCACCAGCGATCGTGCGGTGAACGGGCGCGTGGCGGAAGCGGCCGAGGCGCGTCGTATCTGGTGTAACGTCGTTGACGACCCGGAGCTGTCGTCGTTTCAGGTGCCGGCGGTGGTCAACCGCGCACCCGTAATGATCGCCGTCTCGTCATCCGGCGCGGCACCCGTGCTCGCGCGGTGCATGCGCGAACGGATCGAGGCCCTGTTCGACCACTCGGTAGGCGAGCTGGCGCAGCTGGCGGCTAAGTACCGCGATGCCATCCGGAATCGCTATGCGGATTTGGGACAGCGACGTCGGTTCTACGACTGGCTGTTCGATGGGCCGGTGGCGTCGCTGGTGCAGCATGGCCGCACCGGGGAAGCCGAGACCGTACTGCAGGCTGCCCTGAAAAGCGAGCCGGTCGTGCACGGGCGCATCATCTTCATGGGGGCGGGCCCCGGGCGGGCCGCATTCCTGACCTTGCAGGGGTTGCGGGCGCTGAATGAGGCGGATCTGATCGTGCACCAGGATGTACCCGCCGAGATCCTGGCCATGGCGCGCCGCGATGCCGTCGTGCAGGGATGGCAGAGCAGCGAGACCGGCGACACCCTGTTGCAGCACCTGGCAGCGGAAGCGTCACGTGGGCGCTGCGTGGTGCACGTACGCTGCGGTGCCCCCTACCAGCCAGAGGGGATGGATGCGTTCCGTGCCAGCCTGGCTGGCCATGTTGACGTCGAAATCGTGCGTGGTCTCCCGCCTGCCTGAGCGGGCCGGTGGGAACACTGTGGTGTGCAATACCAGAATGACTGGATGAAATCAGTGGAACCTGGGGAGGAGGAGGCCTTGAAGATCGATTTTTCATCGAAATGCGTGCTGGTTACTGGTGCCAGCAAGGGCATTGGGCTGGCGTGCGCACTGGCGTTCGCACGTGCCGGTGCGCGTGTCGTGGGGGTGTCGCGCAGCGAGGCGAATCTGTCCGCCGCGCGTAGCCAGTTCGAGGACGAAGGGCTGCAACTGATCACCATCCCGGCCGATCTGGTCGATCCTGAAGCGGCGGCCGACGTGGTGGCACGGGTCGAGCATGAGGTGGCACCGATCGATGTTCTGGTGAACTCTGCCGGGGCCGCGCGGCGCTATGCGCCTGAAGACCTGGATGCCGCTGCCTTCCAGCAGGCTATGCAGGCCAAGTACTTCACCTATGTGCACGCCATCGATCCGGTCATCAAGCGCATGGCTCATCGCAGCCACGGCAGCATCGTGAACATCATCGGTCAGGGCGGACGCCGGGCCACGCCGCACCATATTGCGGGCGGGTCGGCCAATGCGGCCCTGATGCTGACGACGGTCGGGTACGCGCGTGCGTATGCGGACAAGGGTGTCCGGGTGAACGCGATCAACCCGGGCCTGACGTACACCACCCGGCTGGAAGAGGGCATCGAAGTGGAAGCCCGCGCAGCCGGTCGCAGCCGGGAAGAAGTGCTTGCCGAGCGGATCCGCGAGATTCCCATGGGCCGCATGGCGCAGCCTGAAGAGATCGCCGCCGTGGCCATGTTCCTGGCGTCCGACTGGGCAAGCTACGTCTCGGGCGCCATCATTCCCATGGATGGCTGCGCAACGCCGGTCATCTGAGAACGCACGACACGCGAAAAGGGGGGAAGGCCATGCGGCAAATCGATGACGCGGACACGAGCAGATGGCCGGTGCCCGATGGCATGGACCCGGCCGAATGGGAGGTGCGGATCGACCTGGCTGCCTGCTATCGGCTGGTGGCGCACTTCGGCTGGACCGATCTTGTCTACACCCACATCTCGGCCCGTGTTCCCAACAGCGACCACCACTATCTGCTGAATCCTTTCGGGCTGGCTTTCGAAGAAATCACGGCATCCAACCTGATCAAGATTGACCTGGACGGCAACAAGGTTGACGATTCGCCGCATCCGGTGCACCGGGCCGGGTTCGTGATCCATAGCGCGGTGCATGCCGCACGCCCGGATGCCAATTGCGTCATGCACCTGCATACGCGGGCGGGCATGGCGGTATCGGCGCTGGAAGAAGGCCTGCTGCCGCTTACCCAGCACGCCATGCTGTTTACCGGCAGGGTGGGATACCATGCTTCGGAGGGCCTGGCCGTCGATCTGGACGAACGGGAGCGCATCGCTCGCGACCTCGGTGACAACGATGTGCTGATCCTGCGCAACCACGGCACGCTGGTGGTGGGCCACAGCATCGGCCAGGCGTTCAGCAAGATGTGGCACCTCGAAAAAGCCTGCCAGGCGCAAATGGATATTCTCGCTGCTGGCCGGCCCTATACGGTGCCGCCGCGTGAGGTTGCCGAGCAGGTTGCACGCAGGGGGTTCCACAAGGGGCCAACCAGCGAGCATCGGGGCGCAATCAGCCCCCTGGGCAACCTTGAGTGGCCCGCACTGCGCCGTCTCGCTGATCGGCTCGATCCGGGGTACAGGCTGTAACGGCAAGGCACGGTGCGCCGGGTCGCCAGGGCATCGCGTCCGCCGCGCTGGCGGGGGCTGTGGCGCGGTGCGGCGGCTAGCGCATGATGACCGACACCACCGCCAGCACCAGCATCAGGCTGATGCCGATGCGCAGCTTGTGCGCATCAATGTGCCGGAACAGTCGGTGGCCCACAAGGAAGCCGACTGGCATGATGATCAGGCCGATCAGCGCGGGCCCCAGGGCACCGGAGCCAATCTTGCCGGCCACGGCCAGCATGGCCAACCCCAGCCACCCCTGTGCGCAGAAAACAGCGGTCAGCGTTCCCCGATACTCACGAACCGAATAGTTGTTGGCGCGAATGTACGCAACCAGAGGTGGCCCGTTGACGCCGGTGGAGGTAAAGAGACTGCCGCTCAGCAGCCCGGCTACCGCAGTGGTGGCGCGGTTGTTTGGCAGTGCCATGTTCAGCGCCACGATGCATAGCGCCCCCAGTACGACGCACACGATGACCCACTTCAGCACGGGTGCGGGCAACCAGGAAAGCGCAGCCACCCCGAGCGGCAGCCCCACAGCCGACCAGCCCAGCAGGCTGAGTGCCTTGTGCCGGTCGACGTAGGCCCGGTCGTGGAACAGCAGGTAGGTGCTGAGCACGGTTCCCATCACGTTGGACGCCACGACCGCCTCGGCCGGACCGGTGACCAGCATGAGCAGGGGAATGAGCACCATGGCGAACCCGAACCCGGTCAACAGCTGGCTGACGACTGCGAGGAAGACGGAGGTGGCGATGACGATGATGGTGAATTCGTTCATGACGTAGCGACACGGCGGCAAGCGGGTACCGCCGCGCTGAAGACCTGGACGCGGGAGCGGCAGTCGGGTGCCGAGAACCGACGACCTGGGCAAGTGCCTGTCGGCACGAAGATTCGACACTCCCGGAGGGGGCCCGCTACCGGGCCCGTCCGAGTGTAGCAGACCGCCTAGCGCAGGATCAGGACCGGCACAGGGCTGGTGCGCAGCATGGTGGTGGTCGTACTGCCTACGATGAACTCGCGGATGCGGGAGTGTCCGTAAGCTCCCATAACGAGCAGGTCGATGTGATTGGTCGAGATTGCGGAGTGCAGCACGGTCTGGGCGTCGCCCGGTTGCTGTATGACGCTGACGGCGAACCCGGCGTCGGCAAGCGTGGTACGGGCCCACTCGAGCTGCTGCGCGCCACTGCTGGTGGGGTTGCCGGCCGTGATGATGTGGCAGGGCAGGTTCTGCAGCAGCGGGCTGGCAGCCACGCGCTCGATCATCTTGCATCCCGTCGGGCTGCCGTCGAACGCAATGGCGAAATGGCTGGGTTCGGTGTACTTGCTGGTGGCGACCAGCACGGGTTTCTGCAGCGATCGCACCACGCGCTCTACGTTGAGGTCGAGCGTGAGCCGGGAAACCCCGCCAGGCTGCGGACGTTGCCCGAGGACGACGAGCCGCGTGTCGTCCTGCAGCTCAAGCAGGACTTCCGCCAGGATGCCCAGGCGCCGTCGGGTGGATGCCCCGTCTACGCCCTTGCTGTGGCTGTACTGCAACGCGGCCTCGAGGATCTTCTCGGCCTGTTCTTCAGCGATCTTGGAGTTCTGTTCGTCGAGCTGGGTAAGTTCGGCAAGCAGGATTTCCTGGGCTCCGAGTCCGACGCTTCCGCTCAGATCGTGGATGAGTGCGCGGTCGGGCTGCTGCTCGATGACATGCAAGAACTCGAGCGGGGCCTGCAGCCGTTGCGCCGCCCAGATCGCGTAATCGCAAACGGTCGTGCTGTTCGATGCACCGTTGATGCAAGCTATTACCTTGTTCATGCGGGCCTCGCGAATCGTGGTCAGCCAGGAGACGCAACAGCGGCTTCACTGGCTGACGGGGTCGTTGTGCGCGTGTACCACTTCGCGACGCGACAGCGAAACGAAGTCAGGGAACACGATAGCCGTCATTGCCGGGAAAGCATAGGGGTAAATTCCCGGAAACCGGCCCGGACGCCGCACAAGGGCTGCCGGCAGGGGCGGGCTCGTCTAGTTGACGGTGACCTTCGCTTCGGCAATGACGCGGGCCCATTTGTCTTTTTCGGCGCGGACCATTTCGCGCAGCTGGGCCGGAGTCGAACTGGCCGGTTCCATGCCCAGCGGAGCAAGCCGGTCGCGAATGGCGTCGGATTGCGCGATCTGGCTGATGGCCTGGTTGAGTTTTTCGACGATGGGTGCGGGCGTGCCGGCGGGTGCAAAGAAGGCGAACCAGCTGGTGACATCGAAGTCGGGAATGTCCTGTTCCTGTACCGTAGGCACGTCGGGCAGGTAGCGGCTGCGCTGGGCGCTGCTGACGGCGAGCGGCCGCAGGCGCTGGTCCTGGATGAACTGCATCGAGCTGCCGACAACGTCGAACATCATGTCGACCCGTCCGGCAATGAGGTCGGTCAGGGCGGGAGTACTGCCGCGGTATGGAATGTGGGTTACCTGAAGGTTCGACGAGCGTGCGAACAGTTCACCCGCCAGGTGCAGGGGTGTACCGGCGCCCGGCGATGCGAAGGTGATGCCCTGGGGCGCCTTGCGCGCATGGTCAAGAAGTTCCTGGACAGATTTCACGGGCAGGCTGGGCGGAACGACCAGCACCAGCGGGGCGCTGGCCAGCATGCCGACCGGCTCGAAACTGGTGAGGGGGTCGTATGGCAGCTTCTGGAACAGGCCGGGGTTGATGGTCATGGTGCCACCAGCGCCGAGCAGCAGGGTGTACCCGTCGGCTGGAGCACGGGCAGCGGCTTCGGTTCCGGTAATGCCGCTCGCGCCCGAGCGGTTTTCTACCACGAAGGGCTGGCCCAGATGCTGGCCGAGGGCATCGGCGTAAACACGGGCGACGATGTCGTTGGCGCCGCCAGGGGCGTAGGCCACGATCACCCGTACGGGCTTGTTCGGGTAGCTGGCGGTGTCGCTGCCCTCCGCGGCCACCGCGGCCGATGCCAGGGCGAGGCCCAGCCCGGCGGCACCCAGGCGTTTCAGGGCCGGAAGGGTCGCCGCGACAGCGTTTCGGATCCATGCGTGCAGGCGCCCGGGCGCATGCCCACCTGTGGGGTTCGCCTCGTGCCGTGTTTCGGGAATTCGTGCATGGTTGGAATGGATCGGGTTCATTGTCTGCCTCCGTTGGTGGCCCGGACCGCCCAGCGGTCGCGCAGGCCGTTCTGCTGAAAAAATCCCTCCCATGAAGCGCACGGTCGCGCATCCACAGGGACGTAGTAAACCCCAATGTTCTAACAAATGAATGAAATAATCATTCCGATGCACCGAATGGCACCATTTCGCATCAGGAAACGACATGATTCGGGAGCGTCATGGGATGCCGGCCATGAGCAGGGTGTGCTGGTGTCGGGTACTCATGTGCTCGATGTACCGACGCAAATTTGAATGATCATTCATTCATTCTTGCTACAGCGGTGTTTTCCTGGTGGCGTTGTTCCTGGCACAGTGCTCACGCCGCGAAACCGGCATATGTTTGGACATGAGCGTTTGCTGATGGGCTACGGTGTTGCAGGTATTCTGACGTCCTTCCATGCGGTGGAGCGCAGCTCCCTGGAAATGTCGCGGGCGGCCGACTGCACCTGCGCAATGAGCAGCGGATCTGGTGTTGCATCGATGACCGATTGTGAAGCGACGATTGCGATTGAGCCGCAGACCCGGTTCTGGTGATCGAATACCGGTGCGGCAAGCGCGGCGATGCCCAACAGGCGCTCGGCGACGGCCACTTCGTACCAGTGCTCGCGGATCAGCTGCAGGCGGGCCTGTATTTCCTCGACGTTGGTAAGCGTGTGTTCGGTAAGCTGGTCCAGCGGCCGCGACAGGGTCAGCTCGACCATGTCGTCGGATGCGAAGGCGAGTATGGCGCGGCCCAGGGCAGAGGTGGCAGCCGGAATGACGGCGCCAGGGCGCACGGTGATGGCGATGTGCTGGCTGCTTTGCACCGCGTCGATCACGATGACGTCGGTGTTGGCAGGCATCGTAAGCAGGGCTGTCTGCTGTGTTTCTTCACTGAGGCGTCTGAGATACCGGTGCGCGACACGGCGCAGGCCAAAATTCTCGGCCACCGACATGCCGAGACGGTAGATTTTCCACCCGAGCTGATAACGGTCTGTTGTTTCGTCTTTCGAAACGAAACCGAGTTCGCGAAGGTTGTTCAGGTGGCGGAACACCCGCGCCTTGGTTTGCCCGAGGCGGCGTGCGAGGTCGCTGACGCCGATGGGCGAACCGACGCGCGCCAGCTCTTCGAGGATGTCGAATGCTACGGCTACCGACTGAATCGAGGCAGAAGTTGCGGATTGCGATGCGCGGGTCATGACGGTTGAAGGAGGGTGTTTGCCCCTGCATTGTATTGCATTTGGACCTTCTTGGGCGTATCGCAGAGCGATACGACAATCTTGACGGAGGGGCGAAGCTTCGTTATCGTATCGTGCACAGAGACATTCGTTTCATGGGTCGAAACAAAAATGCACGATAACTCATCGTTAAGTATTGCCGCACCCACCGAATGGCCTGACGGCCATGCCCATGTCCCCTATTGGGTCTTCCAGCGCCAGGATGTGCTGGACGCCGAGCAGAAGCGCGTATTCGAGGGGCCGGTCTGGAACTACCTCGCACTGGAAGCGGAAATTCCCAATGCGGGCGACTACAAGACCACATTCGTCGGACGCATGCCCGTAGTGGTTACGCGCGACACCGACGGCGAAATCTATGCGTTTGAAAATCGTTGCGCGCACCGTGGCGCGCTGATCGCCCTCAACGACTTCGGCAACGCTTCCGAACATACCTGTGTATACCATGCCTGGCGGTACGACCCGCAAGGCAATTTGCGCGACATTGCGTTCGAACAGGGCGTGCGGGGGCAGGGGGGCATGCCGGCAGATTTTTCGCGCGAGGGTCTCGCGCCACGCAAGCTGCGCATTGCCAGTTTCTGTGGTCTCGTGTTCGGCAGCCTGCACGATGATGTGCCCGACATCGAGGAGTACCTGGGTGATGAAGTGGCGGCACGCCTCGAACGCGTGGTGGGCGGGCGCCAGATCGAAATACTCGGGCGCTTCACCCAGACTCTGCCCAACAACTGGAAGCTGTATGCCGAGAACGTGCGTGACACCTATCACGCCAGCCTGTTGCATACGTTCTTTACCACCTTCAAGATCACGCGCCTTACGCAGGAAGGCGGGGTGCTGATCAGCGAGAGTGGCGGCAACCACGCAAGTGCATCGTACAGCCGGGTGGTGGAAGGAGAAGAGGGCTACTACGCGCAACAGGCCATTCGATCCCACAACGACGAGCTGAAGATCCGCGATCTGTCGATGCTCAATCACCTTGACGAGTTTGGCGATGGCATCCAGCTGCAGATCCTCACGGTGTTCCCCGGGTTCGTGCTGCAACAGATTCACAACTGCATCGCCGTCCGTCAAATTGTGCCTGCCAGTGTCGACAAGACGGACCTCAACTGGACCTACCTGGGGTTCGCCGATGATACCGAGGAACTGCGGCAGATGCGTCTGAAACAGTCCAACCTGGTCGGGCCTGCCGGTTTCGTTTCCATGGAAGACGGCGCGGTGGGCGGATTCGTGCAGCGCGGGATAGCAGCAGCCGAAGACAGGCAGGCGGTCATCGCGCTGGGCGGCTACGACACGCAATCTCAACCATTTCGTGCCACCGAGTCGTCCATCCGCGGATTCTGGCGCGCCTATCGTGACACCATGAAAATCTGAACATGAATGTATGAATGATCAACTGATACAGCTCAATGCCGAGTATGCTGCTGCACTGGATGACGACCGTCTCGAAGACTGGCCGTCGTTTTTCACGGAAAGGTGCTTCTACCGTGTCACGACCATCGACAATTACCGGCAGGGCATGCAGGCGGGCCTGATCTACGCCGATTCGCGCGACATGCTGGCCGACCGCATACTGTCGCTGCGCAAGGCCAACGTGTACGAATTCCATCGGTACCGTCACGTCGTGGGCGTGCCACGCATTCTCGGGAACGATGCCCAAGGGGGCGGGACCATGCGCGTATCCACGGGTTTTGTCGTGATTCGCATTTCCCGTCAGGGGCAGTACGAAGTGTTTGCCAGCGGCCAGTATCTGGACGAGGTCGTCACCGAAAGCGGCAAGCTGCTGCTCAAGCGTCGCGACGTGGTGTGCGACAGCTCACGCATCGATACCCTGCTGGCCATCCCGCTATGAGCGCGGTCCAGCCCAGTCAGACCACGCGCGCGCGTCGCGCCGTGGGCATCGCCATAGGCGACCCTAATGGCATTGGTCCGGAAATCGCCATCCGTGCGGCGCTTGCCCTTGGTGGCGCTCCGGGCATGTCCCCGCTCGTATTGATCGGCGACCGCCATGTCATCGATCGCACGGCCGACCAGCTTCGTCTGGGGCCGGCCGAGCGTGAGCGTCTCGCCGTGGTCGACGTTGGCGCACTGGCTCCGGATGCATGGCAGCCGGGCAAGGTCGATCCCCGTGCCGGCGCTGCGACCGTCGCTTACGTGCGCAAGGGGGTCGAGCTGTGGCGGGCAGGCGAGCTCGCCGCGGTTGCTGCCTGCCCGCATTCTGAAACCGCGGTGAATGCCGCCGGCATACCCTTCTCGGGCTACGCCGGGCTGGTGGCTGACCTGACCGCCACACCGCGCGACCAAGTGTTCCTGATGTTGTGCGCGGGGGCGCTGCGGGTCGTGCATGTCACGGTACATGAGCGCCTGGCTGATGCCATATCGCGCATTACGCCCGCGCACATCGTCAGCGCTGCCGCGGCAGCGGCAGCGAGCGTGCGGCGCATGGGCGTGGAGCAGCCGCGCTTCTGTGTCCTGGGCATCAATCCACATGCCGGAGAGGGCGGCCTTTTCGGGGATGATGACGAACGGGTAACCCGGCCAGCGGTGGCGCAATTGCGAGAGAGCGGGCTGCACGTGGATGGTCCCGCAGGTGCAGACCTGGCATTGTCGGAACAAAAACATGACGTGTATGTCGCCATGTATCACGACCAGGGTCACATCGCCGTGAAGATGATCAGCCCCAAGGGTGCATCGGCGGTCGTGGCCGGCTCACCCCTGTTGTTCGCCAGCGTCGGCCATGGCGCCGCATTCGACATTGCCGGCAAGGCCTGCGCTGATGCGACGGCCATGATCGATACCGTACGCCTGCTCGCAGAGGTGGCCTGATGCGTTGCACCGCCAGAACACCCGGGCTGACCGTGACGTTTGATGTGCCGGAAGGGGGCAGCATCCTGGACGCGGCGCTGGCCGCCGGGTGGGAGCTGCCTTACTCGTGCCGGCGGGGTAACTGCGAAGGTTGCCGCGCGCATGTCATCTCGGGAGAGGTATATCCGCCTCCGGCGGCGGACGGCACCGCGCTGTTGTGTTGCGCAAAGGCCCTGTCGGACGTGGAGATCGAGCCCCTGCGTATCGAGAAACGCAACTCTGACGAACCGGAAACCGTTACCGGCAAACTCTACCGCGTACGCTGGCCGGCGGAGGACGTCGCGATCGTCGACATACGCTTTCCTGCGGGATGCAGGGTGAAGTTCGAAGCGGGCCAGTACCTGAGTGTGGTACTGGAAGGGCATGCCCCGCGCAGTTTCTCCATGGCGAACGCGCCACGTTCCAACGACGGGGTGCAATTGCATGTACGCATCCTGCCGGATGCCCTTTTTGGCGGGTTGTTGCGCAACAGTCATCTCAAGCCGGGCGACCCGATTACCGTAACCCTGCCTTTCGGGGACTTCCGCCTGCGCGAGGCCGCCGGCAGGCCCGTGATACTGGTTGCCGGCGGCACTGGCTTCGCGCCGATGCAGTCTCTTCTGGAAGACGCCTTGGGGAAGTACCCCGACCGCGAGTTCACCCTGTACTGGGGAGCTCGCACCCAGGCAGGCCTGTACGCGCTGGACCAGGTCGCGCGCTGGCAGCGGCGGCACAAGAATTTCCGCTTCATTGGGGTCATTTCCGACGAGCCTGCACGCGGCGACTGGCGCAGCGGTCTGGTGCACGAAGCCGTGTGTGCTGACTTCCCTGATCTGGGAGACTACGACGTATACGTGTGTGGATCGCCTGGGCTGGTTCAGGCCGCCCGCCAGGCTTTCGGTGCGCGCGGACTGCCCCCCGATCGGTTCTTCTCCGATTCGTTCGCCACGTCTTCAGAAGCCGCTGTGTGATGGCTTGCCGGGCGGGGCCAGCCTTGCGGTAGCCTCAGGAGGAGGGCGTCAGGGGGCTGTCCGGGTCTGGCGCTTCCTCCCCGTAGAACGAGGTGACGTCACGCACGACCAGCATCAGCCCGGCACCGGGCGGTGGCAGACTGGTGGAACGCACTTCATAGCAGCGCGGCGTCCGGTCGTTGAACTGCAGGATCCGCCGCATGGTCTTGCGGGGCTCGCGGCGCAGCGCCGTCATCAGATGGCTGCACAGCTCGGCCGGGGTGGCAGAGCTCGTGCTGCCCGCGTTGCGCGCGTACAGGCGCGTGACAAGATCGCCGATGTCCGCGGGCAGCGGGTCGTCGGGCTTGAGACCCAGCAGCGCACGCATGCCCGGGTTCATGGCGGCAACCCGGCCATCGGCGGCAATGTGCGCCAGGGCGTCGGGTGCCGCCGCGAACAGGGTTTCGGTATTCCCGGCCTTCACGGCAAGCGACTTCAGTGCGGCGTCCAGCTGCCGTGCGGATTCCGCCAGCTGTTCCATCAGCAGCCAGCGCTTGCGCTCGATATAGAGAATGAAGACGGTCAGCAGCAGGCCCGCAGTGAGCAGCAGGTTGCGCCGCACGCGGAACGGGGCCAGCACATCGTCGCGTGAGGCGCTCACGGCAACCGCCACCGGATAGGTGGCGAGCTCGCGATAGCTCACCAGCCGGTCGGGCTGGCTGCCTTCTCCAGGCTTCATGAACGAGCCCGCCGAGGATTGGCGCAGGGCGTGCCGCAAGGTGCTGTTCGAGGGCAGCATGACCGGGCGCAGCGTGTCATCGGCATGCTGCTGGGCGCGTACGACGAAGTCTTGCGTTCCAATGATCAGCGTGCTGATATTGGCTGCCGCCCCAACGTCGCGATAGAAGTTCGCCAGATAGCGCGGGTCGACCGATATCACCACGATGCCGACCAGCTGGTCTTGTGCATCGCGCACCGCACGGGAAAGCTGGATGGACGGCTTCCCGCTGGCGCGGCCAATGACCGGTTTGCCGATGTACAGCCCGTCGTATACGCCCTCGATGTGGGCGAGGATGTGCGTGCGGTCGGCAAGGTTGATCGGTTCGAACTCCGCCTCGGTAGACGCGCGCAAGGTGCCGTCGCGGTCCACCAGCGCGATCTGGAGGAAGACGTCAGACTGCGCCAGCCCGAGCTCGAAGTAGTGGTGCAGCGGGATGTCGATGCCGCGCTCAAGCACGGCCAGCGACACATTGCGGGCGAGCTGGTCAGCTTCCCACAAGATCCGCTCGGTATGCTCGGCAAGCGCCCGTGACAGCGCATCGGTCTGGACGAATCCTGCCCGGATTTCCGTGCGGTAGTCCCAGGCGATCAATGCCCACAGCGTACCCCAGAGCGTAACGATGACACTGAGGGCGAAGAAGCATGAAGAAAGCCTGCGATACGATGACGTCAACCCCGTGAGGCCTTGTGCAGCCATGGCTCCGGAAGTCTGTGTGAATCCTGCAGTGTATCCTCGTACGGGTCGAACGCTCGACCGCTTTGTGGCTTTTCCGCAGCAGTCCGCACGAACAGCCCCCGAATGGAGCACCGCGGGCGGGGGGCGCGACGGGCCCAAAGGTGGTAAGTTGCGGGTGTCGTACCCATCGCATCAACTCTCAGTTCCATGAACAGTAATCTTTACGCTCATTTCGAACAGCGATTCCACCAGCGTCCGCAGGGTGTTTGCCTGCGCGACGGAGACCGAGAGGTGACCTACGAAGCGTTGATGACCGAGGCGGGCCGGTATGCGCACGCCTTGCGAGCATTGGGCGCCCGCCCTGGCGACCGCATTGCCGTGCAGGTTGAGAAGTCGCCCGAGGCCGTGTTCCTATACCTGGGCTGCCTGCGTGCCGGCTGCGTGTTCCTGCCCATGAACCCGGCCTATCAGCAAGGAGAGGTCGAGCACCTGTTGCGCGACGCCGAGCCCCGCGTTTTCGTGGTGGACCCGGCCTTGCTCGAGCGAGCCAGGGCCGCGGCTCAGAACACTTCGGGCCCCGGGGTGGTGACTCTGGGAGACGACGGTCGCGGGGATCTGGTGGACCTGGCGGCGCAGCAGCCGGCCGATTTTCCGACCGAATCGCGCGAGCCGCAAGACCTGGCGGCCATTCTGTACACATCGGGTACCACCGGCAAGCCCAAGGGTGCCATGCTTACCCATGCCAACTTGTTGTCCAACGTCAGGGTCCTGCACGAATACTGGCAATTCCAGCCGGACGACGTGCTCGTGCACGTGCTGCCCATCTACCACATCCACGGGCTGTTCGTGGCGCTGCACTGCGCGTTCTGGAATACCAGCCCCATCTGGTTCGAGCGGCGCTTCGACCCGGCGCGCACGATCGACCTGTTCGCACGCAGCTCGGTATTCATGGGGGTGCCAACGCACTACGTGCGGCTGCTGTCGCAATCGAAGCTCAGCACCGAAACCTGCAGCAACATGCGGCTGTTCATTTCAGGGTCGGCGCCTCTGTTGCCCGATACGTTCCGCAGCTTCTCCGAGCGGACAGGCCACACCATCCTGGAGCGGTACGGCATGACGGAATGCGGCATGCTGGTGTCGAACCCCTACGATGGCGAGCGGCGCTGTGGCACCGTAGGCAAGCCCTTGCCGGGTGTCAGTCTGCGCATTGTTGACGCGCAAGGCCGTCCGGTGGCGCCAGGAGAGGTAGGCGCGATCGAAGTGAAGGGGCCAAATGTATTCGCCGGGTACTGGCGCATGCCCGGGAAAACCGCGGAAGAGCACACAGCTGATGGTTACTTCAAGACCGGCGACCTGGGTACCCTCAGCGAGGACGGGTATGTCAGCATCGTGGGCCGCGGCAAGGACCTCATCATCAGCGGCGGCCTCAATGTTTACCCCAAGGAAGTCGAGGAAGTCATCGACGCCTTGCCCGGCGTGGTGGAGTCGGCGGTGATCGGCCTGCCCGACCCGGACTTCGGCGAAGCCGTAACGGCCGTCGTGGTGCTCAGACCCGAAGCGCGTGAGCAGTGGAACGAGGCAGCGCTCATTGCCACGCTGAAGCAGCAGCTGGCCGGCTACAAGGTGCCCAAGGCCGTGCATTTTGTCGACGACCTGCCGCGCAACGTCATGGGCAAGGTGCAGAAGAACGTGCTGCGCGCTACCTATGGCCAGTAGTCGCCCCCGGTTCAGGTACCAACGCTCGCAACCACGATGACGCCCGCGGATCGACAGGACCTGGAACACGCCCGCCAACTGCTGGAGCACCCGGGGCTGGCGGCGCGCATCAGCAATGCCGTCGGCGCGCCGATCGAACGCGCCATCGGGCGGCTCCCGCCGGGCGTGTCCGCGCTCGTTGCCGATGCTGCGCATCGCGCCATCGAAGTGGCCCTGACCACGGCCGTGCGCACACTGGGCAGCCAGACGGCGGGAACGCCGGCCAATCGCTGGCACCGGTTCGCAGTCATGGCATCGGGGGCTGCGGGCGGGGCGTTTGGCCTGGGGGCACTGGCGCTGGAGCTGCCCCTCACCACCACCATCATGATGCGCTCGATCGCCGATATTGCGCGCAGCCAGGGTGAGGACCTGTCTACCCCCGAAGCCCGGCTGGAATGCGTGCACGTGCTGGCGCTGGGTGGCCCTGGTTCTCGCGACGACGCCAGCGAGACGGGCTACTTCGCTGCGCGTGCCGCGCTTGCGCAGGCCATCCATACGGCAGCGAAGCACGTGGCCACGCGCGGCCTTGCCAGCGGCGGGGGTGCTCCTGCCATCGTGCGCCTGCTGGCTGAGGTGAGCTCCCGGTTTTCCGTGACCGTATCCGAAAAGGCGCTGGCCCAATCGATCCCGGTGGTGGGCGCGGCGGGCGGTGCAGCGCTCAATGCCATTTTCATGAGTCATTTCCAGGACATCGCCCTGGGACATTTCACGATACGCCGGCTCGAGCGCGTCTACGGCCCCGAGGTCGTACGGGACATCTACGCGCCGCTGCCTCATTGAGCCCCTTCAGGCTGCATGCAAGAAGACGAAATCAAACTTCACGTACCAGACACCGCGCGCAAGGCCATCATCGACCGTCTCCGCGCCCTCGCCGGCCCGCGGCGGCAACGCATGTGCGCCATCTACTTCGACACGCCCGACGGCGCGCTCGGTACGCGGCGCGCCGCATTGCGAGTGCGCCTGGAAGGCCGCCGGTGGGTACAGACCTTCAAGATGGAAGGGGCCAGCCTGCTGTCGCGGCTTGAGCTCAACCATGAGCGGCCGGGGCCTGAGCCCGACCTGACCCTGTACCGCGGCACGCCCGCGGAACCGGTGCTCTCGACACTCCAGGATCGGCTCGGGGCGCGCTATGAAACCGACTTCTACCGCCTGCGCCGAGAGGTGCACACCCGTTTCGGGACGCTCGAGGTGGCCTACGATGCGGGCGTGATCCGTGCTGGCACCCTGGAGATGCCACTATACGAGGTCGAATTCGAGCGGGTATCGGGGCAGACGCGGGCCGTGTTCGACCTGGCCCGCCAGTGGGTGCGCGAGTACGGGCTGGTGCTTGACCTGCGCAGCAAGGCTGAACGGGGCGACGGCCTGGCGCGCATCGAAGCGGAAGCCATGCAAGCTCCCGTCGAGCAGCGCGCGTCGGTGCGTGAACAGGCATTGGCGCGGCTGCATGCAGCGCCGGGTATGCGGGTCCCGGACCTCTCTGCAGATGTTATGGCAGCAGAGCCGGTGCTCGAGAAGATCACCGGGGCCTGTTTCGTCCAGATTGCACGCAATGCCGCGTTGCTGGCAATGGCCGGCAAGTTGCCTGGCGCTCCCGGACAAGTTCACGAGTATGTGGATCAATTGCACGACAGTCTGGGCCGCCTGCGCGCCATGTGGCGACTGTTCGACGGGCTTGCGGACCTGCCGGCGATCGGCGTCCGGTTGCAGGCGCGCGCGCATGCGCGTCGGCTGGAAGAAATGCGCCAACACCAGAGGCTCATGTGTACGCTCCTGCCCGCGCTGCAGCGCGCCGGCATGCCGCCGGTGGAGCTGCCTCGAGGCCCCGACACGGATGATCCTGCAGCCATCGTGGGCAGCCCCGATTTTCAGGTGTGGCTGCTCGACCTCATGGCCTGGAGCACGGGTGAGCGCGCGTCGGCAGCTGCGGCACGCATGACGGTGGAAGGGCTCGGCCAGGGTGCGCGTATCGGCGACCATGATCCGGATCCGCCCGCAAGCCAGGCCGCTGCGCCGAAGCGCCGGGCGGGGGCACACGCCGAGGCGCGCGACAACAAGACCGGAAATGCGGGAGGCGATGAACTGGCCGCTGCCATGAGCGCGCCCACCGCAAGTGTGACGGCCGGTGAAAACCTGAATGCCGGCGGCACACTGGAGATTCGGCTGGCGAAGTGGCACAAGCGGCTGGTACGCGCCGCCAGGCGCGTGGCAGCGGCAGATGAGGCAGCGTGGGACGCGCTGCGCAGGCAGGTGGAGCGTCTGCTCGATGGCAGCGAGCTTGTCGCCAGCTGGCAGGGTGGCAAACGGCTGAAGAGGTATCGGCGACGCCTGGTGAAACTGCATTGGCTGCTGAACGAGCGGCACAGCCTGGTTGCCGCACGTACCCGCTTGGGTGCACTGGTGGAGGCGCAGCCCCAGGCATGGTTTGCGTGCGGGTGGATGACGGCACGCCTCGAGAAGCTGGAGCCGCGGATTCAAAAGGTGTTGAGGAAGCTGCCGGATACTTTCCCGGCCCCGCGGGCAAAGTCATGAAACCCGGGTTGAGATGCCGCTCTCATACCCTGGCCAGCGCCTCGCGGATGCGCGCCGCCAGAGCTTCGAGCTGGGCCGGGTCGGCCATGTCGCGTGCATGGGCGCGCAAGGGTTCGTTGGCGTTGCGAGGGATGACATGGAAGTGTACGTGGGGTACGGTCTGGCCCGCGGCAGCTCCGTTGAATTGTGCGATCATGACGCCAGCCGGGTTCAGCGCGCTGCGTACGGCCTTGGCTACGCGCTGGGTGACCTTGATGCAGGCGGCCACGCCATCCGGCGTCATCTCGAAAATGGTGGCGGCGGGCTCTTTCGTAAGAATCAGGGTATGGCCTTCCGCCTGCGGCATGATGTCCATGATCACCAGTGTATGTTCGTCTTCATGAACCTTGACGGCGGGAGCCTCGCCCCGAAGAATCTTGCCGAAAATGTTGTTTGGATCGTATGACATAGCAGCGTCCCAGAAAAATGACAAAGAGACTATCCAGTCAGGCTGACGGGTCAATAGTAATCGCTCAACTCGGGATCGCGGAAACCCGTGGGTGGACTGCGCACCGGTCCGAAGAGATGATCGGGCACGGGGCTGCTGGCACGCCGGGCGAATCCGTGCGGGCAGCGACAGACGCCGGGTGCCCGCGGTAAAGTAGACGTTTGGCGTCTGCAAGTCCGGTGCGATGGTGCGGACGGTTTCCGGGGAGTTTGAATGATCTGGATCAGGCGATTGCTGATCGCGCTTGCAGCATTGGTGGCGGTCGTCGTCGTTGTGGTCGGCGTGCTGCTACTGGTGGTCGATCCGAACGACTACAAGCAAGTCCTTGAAGAGGAAGTCAAGACTCGATACAACCGTACCCTTGCAATCGATGGCGATATCCGGCTGTCGTTCTTTCCCAATCCGGGGTTCGAGGTCAGCGGGGTGGCGTTGTCCGAGCCTGGCTCAAACCAGATGTTTGCCGCGATGGACTCGGCAAGGGTATCGCTGGCATGGTGGCCGCTGCTGTCGCGCCGCCTGGAGATCGATCATCTCACCGTCAACGGCCTGAAGGCCAACCTGGTACGCGACCAGGAGGGCCGGTTCAACTTCCAGGATTTACTCAAGGCCTCGCACGACGACAGTGGCAATGGGGGGGGCGATCACGCGCCCGACGGCGGGCATGGTCCGTCCCTGCGCCTGAACATACGGGGCATGACGGTGAATGGCGGTGAGGCCGCGATCAGCGATGCGCGCACCAGGACGTCGATCCGCGTCGAGCGCGTGACGGCCGCCGCCAAGGGGCTTGCGCTGGACACCCCGTTCGAATTCGATGTGTCGGGGCGCGTGCTTGGCCAGAATCCGCGCGCCGATGCCACGATCCAGCTTCAGGGACGCATGCAGATCAGCGCCGCGACGTCCACCTATGCGCTGCAGGGGCTCGACATGCGGGTGACCGGGATGCTGCCCGGCGTCCGCGCCAACGCGTTCAGCCTGCGCGGCAACGTCGAATACGAAGGACGCGCCCGACGGCTGGAGGTCACCAACCTGAGCCTGAGTTTCCAGGGCGATATCGCGCTTGCCACGCCACTGACTGGGGTTGACGCCGCGCTCAGCGTGCAGCGGTTCCAGACCGTGCCGGCGGGCGACGTGCTGCATGTCCGGAAGCTGGCGGTCAAGGGGCAGGGGCGGGCGAATGACGTACCGTTCAATCTCGCGCTGGATGCACCGCAGCTCGATCTGGATGAGTCCGCCGCGAAAGGTGGCCCGGTACAGCTCACATTCCGCCTTGCGGGCTCGTCGACCTGGGAGAGCAAGGTCGTGCTGACCGACGTCACGGGGGCGAGCGCGCGCGAACTGCGAGGCGCACTCGAGCTCGACGTGAAATACACCCAGGGCGACCGGCGAGGGCAACTCGTGGGAACTTCTGCCATCTCGGCCGCACTGCGCGGGCAGACCTTCGACCTGCCGAATCTCGATGCACGGTTCCAGATGGATACTACCGACAAGTCCCAGGGCAGCCTGACACTGGCGGTGGCCGGGGCAGTCCATGCCAGTCTCGAGAACGAGCGGGTCGCCACCGAGTTTACCGGCACAGCGGGCGAGCGCCACACGTTCAAGGCAAAAGCCTCCCTTGCCGGCTTCGAGAAGCCTGCGCTGCAGTTCACCCTCGATGCGGAGCGGCTGGATGTCGATCAACTGCTGGCCACGTTTTCGGTGGTATCAGCAAAACCCGAGAAACCGGCGGTGCCGGCAAACGAGAAGGCGGGTGAGACCAGCCATGGTGAGGTAGCCGCTTTGCCCGCTTCTCCGGCATGGAGCGGCCTGCGTGCCGATGGTTCGATACGTGTCGGAGAGCTGCGTGTGAAGAACCTGCAGGCCACCGACGTTGCAGCCAGGCTCGATTTGCGCGAAGGGCGGGTCGCCCTGAGTGATGTGCGTGCCGCACTGTATGGCGGAACGCTGCGCGGCACCGCATTCTTCGAGGGAGGCACCCAGCAGGCGGGTGTCGACGGCAAGCTCAGCGGTGTGGCCGTGCGGCCCCTCCTCGAAGCGCTCAGCGGCACTTCCACCATCTCAGGCACGGGAGACGTGACGCTGGCGTTGCGCACGGTAACCCGGGGAGCCGAGGAGGCGGTGGCCCGACTGAACGGCACGGTGGCGGTGCACGTACGCGATGGTGCATACCAGGGCATCGACATTGCGCGCTCGTTGCGGATGTTTCGCGACATGCTGGGCAAAGGCAGGAATGTCACGCAGTCGGCCGACGGCAGCCTGAGCACGGATTTCACCGAGCTGCGTGGTCAGCTCGCCCTGGAGAATGGCGTCGGTACCCTCCACGACCTGATGGTGGCGGCACCGTTGTTGCGGGTGACCGAGGGCACGCCGGCGATCATCGACCTGGTCAACGAGACGATTGACCTGGTCATCCACGCGCGGGTGGTCAACACGTCGACGGGGCAGGATGGCAAGTCGCTCGAGGCGTTGCGCGACTTCTCCATTCCCATCCGTTTCAGCGGCGACCTGCGTCAGCCCAGCTATGACATCCGCTGGTCGGAGGTCAGCAGCGAGGCACTCAAGAACCGGCTGCGGGACGAGGCCGAGCGCCAGATCAACCGGCTGCTGGGTGGAGACAAGGACCGCGCTGGATCGTCCGCGAACCCGGCCGGCCGCATCCTCGGCGATGCACTGAAGGGCTTGTTCAGACCGTAACCCGCGGCAACGTCCGGCCATGCGGACGTACTTGAGGATGACGAGAGCATGTGGCGATGCCTGCCCCAGGCCCATGGAGGCAGAATGTTCGTCGATGAGGGTGAAGCGGCGGCGACCTGGTTCGGGAACTCCCTGCGCGCGTTCTGTCGCCTGGTGAAGCGCCTCAACGGAAGGCCGCGCCGCGTTGCTCCGGGGCGCGGGGCGGTGTTACCTGCCGGTAAAGACGCGCCCGCGCCGCAGACGCGCGGAGGCTGGTGCCTGGATGAGCGCCACATTGCCCGAGACACGCGCGATGCGGCTCAGGGCGGGCGCGTGGTGCGCGTGGCAGATGGCACAGGCAAGGGCATCAGCCGCGTCGGGGGCAGGGGTGCCATTGAGTCGCAACAGGTGTTGCACCATCTGCTGGATCTGCGTCTTGGCGGCGCGCCCGGTGCCGGTCACCGCCTTCTTGATCTGCAGGGCAGTGTATTCGTGCACTTCGAGATTGCTGTCGGTCAGGGCGCAGAGCGCGGCACCGCGTGCCTGGCCGAGCAGCAGGGTCGATTGCGGGTTGACGTTGACGAAGACCTTTTCCAGCGCCGCCGCGTGGGGTTGCGTATCGGCCGCGATCTGGCGCAGGCTGTCGAGGATCACTTTCAGGCGTGCGTGCAGGGGCTGGTCGGCGGGTACGGTGACCGTGCCGCTGGCGACGTACGAGAGGCGTACGCCGTCGGTGTCGATGACACCGAACCCGGTGCGGCGCAGCCCCGGGTCGATCCCCAGAATGCGGACCCTGCCCTCCACGATGCCCCTGTGGCCGCTCAATGCCGGAAGTGACGGTGGCCGGTGAACACCATGACCAGGCCGCGTTCGTTGGCCGCGGCGATGACTTCGTCGTCGCGGATGCTGCCGCCCGGCTGGATGATGCAGGTGGCGCCGGCATCGGCCACCACGTCGAGGCCGTCGCGGAACGGGAAGAACGCGTCGGAGGCCACCGCCGAGCCTTCCAGCGACAGGCCCGCATTGGCTGCTTTGATCGAGGCAATGCGTGCGGAATCGACCCGGCTCATCTGTCCGGCGCCGACGCCCAGTGTCATGCCGTTGCCCGCGAAGACGATGGCGTTCGACTTCACGAACTTGGCCACCTTCCAGGCAAACAGGAGATCGGCCAGCTGTTGTGCGGTCGGCTGGCGCTCGGTGACGACCTTCAATTCGCCCTCGGACAGATTGAAGAGATCAGGCTGCTGGACCAGCCAGCCGCCGCCGACGCGTTTGACGTCGATGGCGTTGGTGCCGCTGCCCAGCGGGATCTCGAGCACGCGCACGTTCTTTTTGGTGCTGAGCACTTCAATGGCACCGCCATCGTAAGCGGGCGCCAGGACGACTTCCACGAACTGCTGGTTGAGCGCCTGCGCCGTGGCCGCATCGACGGGGCGGTTGAAGGCGATGATCCCGCCGAAGGCTGAAGTTGGGTCGGTCTTGAACGCCTTCTGGTAGGCTTCGAGCGCATTGGCGCCTGTGGCCACGCCGCACGGGTTGGCGTGTTTCACGATGACGCACGCAGGAGTATCGAAGGTGCGCACGCATTCCCAGGCGGCGTCGGAATCGGCGATGTTGTTGTAGGACAGCTCTTTGCCCTGGATCTGGCGGTAGTTCGCCAGCAGGCCCGAACCCGGGTTGGGGTCGATGTAGAAGGCCGCGCTCTGGTGCGGGTTCTCGCCATAGCGCATGACTTCCTGACGCCGGATCTGCACCGTGAGCGTGCGCGGCCATTCCTCACGGGCTGGCACTGCTTCGGGCTGCGGGGCCTCGTCGTGCAGGGACGACAGGTAATTGGCAATGGCGCCGTCGTACGCTGCCGTGTGTGCATAGACTTTCGCGGCGAGTTGCAGGCGGAATCCGTAGGTGGGCTGACCGTGGGTGTCGATCTCGGTGATGACCCGAGCGTAATCGGTCGGGTCGACCACCACGGTAACGCCACCGGCCTCATTGCCGTGGTTCTTCGCTGCGGCGCGCAGCATGGCCGGCCCGCCGATGTCGATGTTCTCGATGGCGTCGATCAGCGTGCAGTCGGGGCGCGCCACGGTCTGCTGGAACGGGTACAGGTTGACGACCAGCAGGTCGATGCGCTCGATGCCATGCTGTTCAAGCGCGGCCAGATGTTCGGGCAGATCGCGGCGGGCCAGCAGACCACCGTGCACCTTCGGGTGCAGAGTCTTGACGCGGCCGTCGAGGATTTCAGGAAAACCGGTGTAATCAGCGACTTCCTGCACGGTAATGCCGTTTTCCGCCAGCAGTCTGGCGGTTCCCCCGGTGGAGAGGATCTGTACACCGCGGCTGGCAAGTGCGCGTGCGAAGTCGACGATGCCGGTCTTGTCGGAAACGGATATCAGGGCTCGCTGTATGGGCATGGTTCGGGAGATCTCTGTGAAGGACGCGGTTGGCGTCCGGTGGTCAAAGGGGCAAGGCGGATGGAGGATCAGGACTGGCCGCGTTTCCCTGCAGCATTGGGCGTAACGCCGTACTGTTCGAGTTTCTTGCGCAGGGTATTGCGGTTGATGCCCAGCATGTCCGCGGCGCGCGACTGGTTGCCTTCGGCGCGTTCGAGTACGGCTTCCAGCATGGGCCGCTCGACCGCCGAGATGACCATGTGCCAGATCCCGCCGACAGCTTCCCCATTCAGGTCCTCGAAGTAGCGATTCAGCTGCTCGTGTATGCAGGCTTCCAAAGATGTGGGTTGTTTTTTCATGGGTTGTCAGGCTGCAAGCAGTGTGTCATTGGGAACAGTGTCGAACCACCTTGCAACTGCCTGCCACTGTTCACGGGTATTGTCGATGAGATTGATGCGCGCGCACAATTCGCGGCCCCCGGGGATGCGACCCAGGTACCAGCCGATGTGCTTGCGCGCGCTTCGCACCCCGATGTATTCGCCATAGAAGCGATAGTGATCGTCGAGGTGCTGGAGCAGGAGATCGCGCAGCTCGCCCGCGGATGGGGGAGGCAGACGCTCCCCGGTACGCAGGTAATGGTCGATCTCACGGAAAATCCAGGGCCGCCCCTGGGCAGCCCGGCCGATCATGACGGCATCAGCCCCGGTGTAATCGAGTACATGGCGGGCCTTTTCGGGGCTGTCGATGTCGCCGTTGGCTACTACCGGGATCTGCAGTTCCGCCTTCACCGCACGAATCGTATCGTACTCTGCCTCGCCCTTGTACCCGTCGGCACGCGTACGGCCATGGAGGGTGAGGGCGGCAATGCCGATGTCCTGTGCGCGGCGCGCAACGCGCAGAATGTTCCGGTTGGCGCGATCCCAGCCGGTGCGCGTCTTCAGGGTGACGGGCACGCCCAGCGGCTGGCACGCTTTCACCACGGCTTCCAGTATGCGCGCGACCAGGTCTTCGTCGCGCAGCAATGCAGAGCCCGCGGCTGCATTGCACACTTTCTTGACCGGGCAACCCATGTTGATGTCGATGATGCGGGCGCCTTTGCGGATGTTGTAGATCGCCGCTTCGGCCATCATGTCCGGGTCGGCGCCGGCGAGCTGTACTGCGATGGGTTCGGTCTCGCCGTCGTGGTCGAGGCGCCGTGAGGTCTTCACGCTGTCCCACAGGCGCGGATTGCTGGCGGCCATTTCCGACACGGCATGCCCTGCACCGAGCCGCCGGCACAGTTGCCGGAACGGGCGGTCGGTGACGCCGGCCATGGGCGCGACGAACACGTTGTTGGGAAGTTGCCAGGGACCAATACGCATGGGACGACGACGCGGGCGCGCGGGACGCCACGCGGGCGCGCAAGAAAGTTCAGGGGGAAGAACACGATTGTACCGTTATGCCCGTAGCTTGCTCATTGCGTGCAAGGTACGGGCGTGCGCCCGTGGGCCGGCCGGGCCGGAAACAGCCGGGGACGGGGGCGCGGGCGAGCGGCTCGCGAAGAAAAGTTTGCTCTGCACGCCGCGCCATCGATAGAATGCGCAGTAGTCGCATGACGAACCGACGAGCACCGGCTGCACGAATCAAGAACCACAAGCAGCTGGCACGCAGGCCACGGAGGAGGGCTGCAGTGAACATGGTCATGGCGGAGGGCGTGCGCGCCCGTGCATGCTCCCGCATCTGTTTGTCTCTGAACGTCACGGCCGACGCAGGTCAGGTCAAGGGGGCCGGTTTTCGCCCCGGCTGGGCTGTGCCTGCGCCAGTCCTCACACGCTACCGCATGCGCAAGGCCGTGGGATGGCAGCCGCCCCAGGTGGGGCCTCCCTCAGGGCGCATGAGCGCGCCGTGCGGCCAGTCTGGCACGTCAGGCTGACGGCATGACCCTCAAACCGTTTCCGCTGAAGGCCGGACCACCGAGCTGCCCGGTCGTGTGGGCGGGTTGACGCATGTCGCCGAGCAGCGCATCGCACCGTATTCATGAGCAACACAACAAGCATTCGCGGCGCCCGCCAGGGCGGCGTCTTTCGCACGATCAGAAAAACCTGCAGGAGGAGAGGGCACATGAAGAAGAACGTGTTTCGCGCTGTTGTGGGCGCGCTACTGCTGATGGGGGCAGCCCACTCAGGCATGGCGGCCGAACGCCAGATGAAGATGTCGTTGTGGGTGCCACCTGCGCACCCCATCGTGGCAGATCTGGAAGAATGGGCGCAGTCGCTGTCGCAGGCATCCGAGGGCACCATCAAGGCCACCATCTACCCGGCGCAGCAGCTGGGCAAGGCGGCGGACCACTACGACATGGCCCGCGACGGCATCGTCGAGTACGCCATGGTTGCTCCGGGATACAGCCCGGGCCGCTTTCCGATCTGGAGTCTGATCGAATTGCCTTTCAGCTTCAGCAACAGCACCTCGGGTGCGCGTGCCCTGCACGAGTGGTACCTGAAGTATGCGCCGGTGGAGATGAAGGACGTCCACGTCTGCCTCGTATCGATGCACCACCCCGGCGTGTTTCACTTCAAGGACAACCCCGTGAGAATGCCTGCCGAACTGGCGCGCCGCCGCATACGTCCGGCCGGACCGGGCATGGCACAGTTCATCACTCAGCTGGGTGGAACCAATGTGCAGGCATCCCTCCCCGAGGTGCGGCAGCTGGCCGAGCGCGGGGTGGTCGACGGCGTCACGTTTGCCTGGGACATCTTCGTCATCGGGGCCGACCCCATTCTGAAGCACCACATGGACGAACCCATGTACGTTACCTCGCAGGTGCACGCCATCAACAAGCGCTTTTACGATTCTCTCGACGACAGGCAAAAGAAGGCTCTGGATGAGCACTGCACGCCCGAATGGTCGGAGCGCATCAACCAGGGCTGGGCGCGCGAGGAGCTGGCTGCCCGCGACAGGCTGAAGAACTCGCCCGAGCATGACGTGTACACCCTGACCGATACCGAACGTGCCGCCTGGCGCGAGGCTGCCCGGCCACTGGTAGACCAGGCTCATGAAGCCGTCCAGAAGCGGTACAGGCTGGATGCGAAGGAAATTCACCAGGAACTGCTGAAGACGCTCGAGAAGCACAACGCGCGCTATCAATCCAATGGATAAACTGGCCGTACTCATCGAGCGTTGTTCCGGTATCCTGCTTGGCGCAGTGGCGATCATCACGGTCGCCGAAGTGCTGCTGCGGCGGTTCTTCGCGGTCCAGGTGCCGGACGCCTATACCCTGGCGGGTTACCTGCAGGGCATCGCCATCTTCTGGGGCATCGCCACCGCGGTGCTCGCTGGGCGGCATATCGTCATGGACCTCGTATGGAGCGTGGCTTCCCACCGGGGGCGGCTGCTGATCGATCTGTTCGCCACGCTACTGACCGGAGTGGCCCTGGGTGTGCTGGCCTGGATGATGATGGTCAAGGTAGCCAGCAGCTACGACAGCGGCGAGACGACCTTCGAGCTCGTCATGCCGGTCTGGCCCATGATTCTCCTGGCAGCAGCGGGTGCCGTAGGCGCGGCGCTGATGTCCCTGGTGCGGGCGCGTCGCATTCTGCAGTTCCACGCGCACGAATCGGCAATCACCCAGCCAGGAGGCGTGGCAAATGAGTAACGCGGTGATTGCCACGCTGGGCTTTGTCGTGCTGTTCGGTCTGATGGCCCTGCGCGTACCCATTGGCGTCGCCATGGGCATCGTCGGCGTGGGTGGCTTTGCTGCCGTCAACGGGTTGGGGCCTGGGCTCAGCCTGCTGATGAGTTCGCCCCTGAGCACGGCCACGGATTACACGCTGAGTGTCATTCCCATGTTCATCCTCATGGGCGTGTTCGCGTCGGCCGGGGGCATGAGCCGTGAGCTGTTCGAGGCCTGCCAGGCTTGGGTGGGACACTACCGCGGCGGTATTGCGGTGGGCACCATGCTGGCATGCGCGGGGTTCTCGGCCATCAACGGTTCGGCGGTAGCCACTGCCGCCACCATGGCCACCACCGCGCTGCCGGAAATGCGGCGTGCCGGGTACCCGGCCGCGATGGCAGCCGGTACGGTGGCGGCGGGCGGGACACTGGGCGTGATCATTCCGCCTTCGGTTGTCATGATCATCTACGGCATCCTCACCCAGCAGGACATTTCCAGACTGTTCATGGCGGGCATACTGCCGGGGCTGCTTGCCCTGGTGCTCTATGTGCTGACCATAGCCTGGCTGGTGCGGCGGCATCCCGAGCGGTACCCGGCAGCCGAACGCCAGTCATGGCGCGTACGGTTCCGGACGCTGAAGAACATCTGGGCCATTGTCCTGCTGTTTGTTGGCGTGCTGGGCGCTGCTTTCGGAGGGTTGGTGACCATCACCGAAGCGGCGGGGGTTGGCGCCGTGGGGGCGGCGCTGATCGGGGTATTGCGGCGCCGGCTCAACCTGTCGAGCATTCTCGACTGCCTCATCGAGGCTCTGCGCGTGACCGCCTCGATTTTCGTCATTGCGATCGGTGCCTACCTGTTCGGTTACTTCCTCACAGTCACCCAGGTCACGCAGTCGTTCGTGAAGTTCATGCTGGAGCTGCCCGTCGGTCCGTACGGCATCCTGCTGATCATCGTGGGCATCTACATCATTCTCGGTGCCATCATGGATGAGCTGGCGATACTGCTCCTGACCATCCCCATCGTCTTTCCGGTCATCACCACGCTCGGGTTCGATCCGGTCTGGTTTGGCGTGATCATCGTCATGACTACCACACTGGGGCTGATCACGCCGCCAGTGGGCATGAATGTGTTCGTGCTGAATTCGATCGCCCGCGATCTTTCGCTGGGGCAAATTTATCGGGGGGTGGCACCATTCATCCTGACCGACATGGTCCGCCTGCTGATCATCATCGCCGTGCCCTGGCTGTCGCTGGTCATACCCGAATCGTTCTGACGAAACGTTCCTGACGCGAGGAGTTCCACAAGCATGAGTCGAAGCATCGACGTACATGATTATCTGGGTATCCAGCAACTGGTAGCGACCTATGTCTGGGCGCTCGACACGGCAGACCTGGCGACCTTGTCCACGCTGTTCACCGAAGACGCCATCATGCGCGACACCAGTGGCAGGGAGTACAAGGGAAAGCCGGCGATTCTTGCCTACTTTTCCGAGCTCACCCAATCGCCGCGCTTCCGGGGGCGGCAGCACCATATCGACCACCCGCTGTTCGAGCGCACCGAGGAGGGTTATGTGTGTCGTTCGTACTGGACCGTAACCAAGTGGGATTCCGCCGCTGGCACCAAGCTGATCGAGGTAGCCGGGCATTCGCGCGACGTTTACGTGCGTCGTGGCGACCGTTGGGTGTTCCAGGAAAGGCTCCTGTATTACTGGACGAGTGCCGATTGTCCGTGGGCAGGTTCTGCCGGGTAAGCTGCCTGCACGGAAGTCCATGATGTGGACATGTTTCAGAACGCGGCGTCGGCCCATGGCCCCTGGCCGATAATAATGATCGCATCTTGACAAGAAAGGATGCGGCCGCACCCTGCGTGCAAGAACAGGCCGGCGCAATGGGACAACATGAATCAGACGTCGTTCGAAACGTACGACTACATCATCGTGGGCGGAGGCTCTGCGGGTTGCGTACTGGCCAACCGGCTTGCGCAGAATCCGGACGTCACGGTGCTCTTGCTTGAAGCCGGCGACGCAGACCGTTACCACTGGATCCATATTCCGGTGGGATACCTGTATTGCATACGCAACCCGCGGACCGACTGGATGTACCAGACGGAATCGGATCCAGGCCTGAATGGCCGTGCGATTTACTATCCGCGCGGCCGGGTGTTGGGCGGATGCTCGTCCATCAACGGCATGATCTACATGCGGGGGCAGAAGGAAGACTACGACCACTGGGCAGAGGTTACCGGAGACACCTCGTGGAATTGGAACAATGTGCTCCCGGTATTCAGGCTCTCGGAAGACCACTACCTGGGTGCGAACGAATTCCACGGGGCGGGGGGCGAGTGGCGGGTCGAGGCTCAGCGCCTGAAGTGGGACGTGCTGGAGGCGTTTGCAGATGCTGCGGTGGAGGTGGGGATCCCCCGGGTTTCCGATTTCAATCGCGGCAACAACTTCGGTGTAGGCTACTTCGAGGTCAACCAGCGGCGCGGCGTGCGCTGGAACACCTCCAAGGCGTTTCTCCGTCCGATTCGCCAGCGACCCAATCTGCACATCGCAACGCGTGCCCTTGCCGAGTCGCTGGTGCTCGATGGTCGTCGCTGCACGGGCGTGAACTACCGTCGCGGTGTAACCAGGCACTGCGCGTTCGCTCGCGGAGAGGTCATTCTTGCTGCAGGAGCGGTGAACTCTCCGGCCTTGCTCGAGCTGTCGGGCATCGGTGACCCAGCACGTCTGCACGCGCTCGGTATTCCCGTCGTGCGTGCGCTGCCGGGTGTCGGCGAGAATTTGCAGGATCATTTGCAGCTGCGTACGGTCATCAGGGTGGAGGGCGTTCCTACGCTCAACCAGACGGCGCGCCACTGGTGGGGCAGGGCGCTGATGGCTCTGCAATACGCCTGTACCCGCAGCGGGCCCATGAGCATGGCTCCGTCTCAGCTGGGTGCATTTGCGCATTCCGACCCCTCCCAGCCGCGCCCTAACCTGGAGTACCACGTCCAGCCGCTGTCGTTGGATGCGTTCGGAGAGCCCCTGCATCCTTTCAATGCATTCACCGCGAGCGTGTGCAATCTGCGCCCGGATTCCCGAGGTTCGGTGCATGTCCGGTCCCCCAAGGTGGGGGTAGCGCCGCAAATAGTGACCAATTATCTGCAGGCCGAAAGCGACCGGAAGGTTGCAGCCGATGCGATCAGGCTGACACGGCGCATCATCGCCGCACCTGCCCTGCAGCGTTATCGGGCCGAAGAGTGGCTACCAGGCCCCCACGTGCAGTCGGACGAAGACCTGTTGCAGGCTGCGGGCAGCATTGGTACCACCATATTCCATCCGGTGGGAACATGCAGAATGGGACGGGCTTCGGATCGTGGCGCGGTGGTCGACCCGACGCTGAAGGTAATTGGTGTGGAGAACCTGCGTGTCGTCGACGCATCAGTCATGCCCACAATTACTTCCGGCAATACCAACTCGCCGACCATCATGATCGCCGAGAAGGCCGCGCAGATGATAAGGGCTGAACACAAGCACCGCACCTGATGCAGCAGTGCGGGCATCAGTCGTCGCCCCGAATGCCATGGCTGGCTGCGGTCTGCTCGAGTATGCGGGCAGCCTCGCGCATCGCGGCGATGACCTCTTCGGTGCGCTCAACCGGAAAGGCCTCTGCGGTTCCGGCGATGGCCAGTGCACCAAACAGCTTCTGGTGGCTGAACAGCGCCAGACCGAACGAATTCACACCGCGGGTCATCTTGCCCAGGTTCAGTGCATAGCCCTGCGCCCGGGCGCGCGTGATCATCTGCCCCAGGGTTTTCATGGTGGAGAGCCCGCGTTCACGCGCGAGCTGCTCGGATGCTGTAACCAGAATGGTGCAGCGATCCGGGGGCAACGCGGCAAGCATGGCGACGCCGCCGACGTTGCATACCAAAGGCAGACGGGTGCCAACCTCGAGCCCTGAAGGGTAAGGCGAAACGCCGTCGCACGCGGCACACACGGTGTCGAGGCCGCTATAGGTATAGACGATGGCCTGGGTACGAAAGCGCCGTGCAATGCCCTGCACGGTATCGTGTGCGGCGTGCTGGAACAGCATGTAGGGCGAAACCGCCAGACCGAGCTCGAACGCCAGCGGGCCCAGCTGGTAGCGACGGTCCTCCTCACGTTGCCGAACCAGACGCTCGCGCTGCAGTACCGTGAGGATGCGGTGCGTGGTAGGACGACTCCATCCGCAGCGCGCGGCCAGGTCTACCAGGCGCCATCCAAAGCGTTCCCGCTCGGACAAAATGCGCAAGATGGTGATGGCGCGAGAAATACTTTGCGTACCCTGAAGATCATTCTTCACCGCACCTCCCGAAAAGTCCACCATGTGGTAATGCGGTGTTGACTGTAGCATGAGCCAGCTCCGTGCGGACTCATAATCGAGAAATAAATCCGCGACACCACGGAGGAGGGTGAAAACATGAAGTTTCTCAAATTCTTTGCCATCGGTCTGCTCAGTGCCAGCACTGCTGCATCTGCCGAAAGTCTGGCCAACAGCGATACGCAGATACGCTTCGTTTCGTGCTGCCAGGGTTACACCGAAGCGTTGGCGCGGGTGATCGCGAACGAACTCAAGGAAAAGGTCAGGCAGCAGATCATGGTGGAGACCAGGCCCGGGGCCAATGGGATACTTGCCGCCGATCACGTGGCCAAGGCACCCCCGGATGGTTATACCGTTCTGTTTGGCACAAATTCGACACACGCGGCAAACCAGATCCTGTACGACAACCTTCCATACGATTATGTGAAGGATTTCACGCCCATTTCCGGTCTTTCCGAGGGAACGCTGGTGCTGGGTGTCGACGCACGCCTGCCCATTCACAACGTGTCGGAACTGACCAGATTTGCCAGGGAGAACCCTGGCAAGCTCAACTCCGGTGGGGCGAGTTCGTCGACCCAGGCCGGGGCAGAACTCTACAAGATGCTCACGGGCGTTGATATTGCCTACATTCCCTACAAGACCAATCCGCAGGCCGTGGTCGACCTGATTGGTGGAAGAATTGAAATGACCTTCAATGACGCCAATACACTGATGCCGCACATCAAGTCTGGCACGATTCGACCGCTTGCCGTGTCGACCAGCCAGCGTTCCGAAGCACTTCCAGACGTACCAACAATGCAGGAGGCCGGAGTGCCAGGGTATGCATTGAGTTTCTGGCACGGGGTGTGGGCGCCGGCGGGCCTGGATCCGGAGAAGGCAAAGGAGCTGACCGAACTGATCCAGTGGGCGCTGCAGCAGCCGCGCGTGGTGCAACACATCAAGAATGCCGGCGCAAGGGTAATGCCACTTGGCCCGCAGGAGTTGCTGGAGTTTTCGCAAGAGGAAGAAAAGAAATGGCGGGATATTGTCGTGAAGTCAAAAATGAAGATCAATTGATGGCAACGGGGCTTTAGTTGCAAGGGGATGGGCATGCCATTGGAAATCAGATTCAACGAGGCGCCGCTCGGGCACGAAATCGCCGGCGTCGACGTACGGAATCTGTCTGAAGAAGAGTTCAGGCAGATCGAGGAAGCTTACGATACCTACGGCGTCATCGTGTTCAGGGGCCAGAAGCTTACGCCCGATGAGCAGGTGGCGTTCAGCAGAAGGTTCGGGCCGCTCGAGCAGTTCGTGCTGCAACGCTACAACCTGAAAACCCACCCCGAGGTGTTCGTCGTATCGAACATCATCGAGAACGGGGAGCCGATCGGGCTGGGTGACGCAGGCCAGTACTGGCACACCGACATGTGGGTGGTGCCAGTGCCGCCGCGCGGGTCCATGCTGTATGCACTTGAGGTTCCGGAGGAGAACGGGGTTGCCTTGGGCGATACCTGCTTTGCCAGCACCGCAGCGGCCTATGACGCATTGCCTGCTGATCTGCGCGAACGCATTGAGTCGCTGGAGGCGGTCTACGGAGCCTCTACCTATGTTGAGTACCGCATGGCGGAGAAACTGGCGGAGACCGGTCGCACGGAACTGACGGACGCGGAGAAGATCGGCCTCATCGAGCGGGCGAAGAATATTCCGGAGCGCATCAGACATCCGCTGGTACGGCGGCATCCCAGAACAGGGCGCAAGTGTCTGTACTTCAGTGAGGGCGCGATCAGCCATATTGAGGGCCTGAGCAAGGAAGAATCGAACGAGATCCTGGATGCCATACGCGCACACTTGCTGCGTCCCGAGTTCCTGTATCGGCACAAGTGGCAGGTGGGCGACATCGTCATGTGGGACAACACGTCGTGCATTCACAAGGCAATCAGCGATTATGCGTGGCCGCAGCGCCGGCGCATGCATCGAACCACTCTTGCTCACAATCCGAAGGCGTACTGATGGCAGTTTCGATCGACAGCTTGCAGGTGCGGGTCGTGCGGGTTCCGTTTGCCGAACCCATCAAGCACCCGTTCATGGGGGAGCGTACCCAGTACGTGATCGTTCTGGTGCAGATGCGTTGCTCGGATGGCAGTGAAGGGCTGGGGTACGCCGCGGTCGAAAACATCAAGTTCGCGGCGGCCGTGCAGTCCATTCTGCTGGGGCTGGAGGACGTGCTGCGAGGAAAGGATCCACTCAGGCGTGCGTTCCTGCATGACCTCATGTGGAACGTCACGGTTGACCTCCTGCACGATGGGGCGGCTAACATTGCCATGGCGGCACTCGACATGGCTCTTTGGGACATTTGTGGCAAGCATGCCGGGCTGCCTGTATGGCGCCTGCTCGGCGGCTACCGCGACAAGGTACCCGTCTATGCCAGCGGCAACCTGTGGCGTCATCATTCCACGGAGCGGCTGCAGGCCGACAGCGTGTCCCTGGTCGAACAGGGGTACCGCGCGATGAAGCTGCGCATGGGGGGCGGCCGCCCCCATGCCGAAGATGTTGCGCGGGCGCGTGCGGTACGGGAAGCTGTGGGCCCCGACGTCGAAATCATGGTGGATGCCCTGTGGGGATGCACGCCGCTGGAGGGCGTTCGCCTGGCGCGGGCCCTGGCCGAGCTGAACTTCACCTGGCTCGAGGAGCCGGTACGCGAAGGTGACTTCGCGGGACTGGCCCAGGTCAAGGCCGAGAACGCCCTGCCCATTGCGGCGGGCGAGCGCATCTCACGGCTGGACATGTTCGACGACCTGATTCCGGCCATCGACCATGCCATCATCGATGTCAGCCATCTGGGTGGCATTACCCAGAGTGTCCGGGCCATGGCGCTACTGGATGTGCGCAACCTGCCCATCTCCACGCATTCCTATCCGCTCATCAGCATGCACGTGGTGGCCGCGGCTCGTACCGGAGCCTGGGTAGAGTTCATGGACTGGTGGCACCCCGTGTTCAAGGATGCACCGGTTCCGGTCGACGGATACCTGCATCTCCCGGAGAAGCCGGGGTTGGGGTTGGAGATCGACGAAGCGTACGTCGCGCACAACCCCGTGCAATGACCCGGCCTGCAAGAGCAGGCCGATCGGGCAGCGTCCGCCGCGTGCGGACCTCAGCCCAGTTCATGCGAGAGGCATATCTTGAAACTCTGCAGTTACCGCGTCCACGGACGTACCACCTATGGAGCTGGGCTTGGCGATGGCGGCATCGTGGAACTGGCCCCGCATTTTCCTGCACATCCTTCGCTGCTGAGTCTGGTTCGATCGGTCACGCTGCCGGCCATTGCGGCGGTGCTGCGCGGGGCGAGCGGCGATCACGCGGAAAGCGAGGTCGAGTTCCTCCCCGTATTCGACGAAGGGGCCACCATTCACTGTGTCGGGCTGAATTATGCGGATCACACCGCCGAGTCGGGCATGGTGCAGCCACCGTTCCCACGTACCTTCTTCAAATGTCCTACTGCACTGGTGGGGCATGGGCAGCCGCTGGAGATGCCTGCATTATCGGGCCAATTCGATTTCGAGGGAGAGTTGGCGGTAGTGCTGGCTCGACCGGCGCGCAACGTTACTGCCGACCGCGCCATGGATTACGTGCTGGGGTATACGCCGTTCATGGATGGCTCGGTGCGCGATTACCAGTTGCAGCGCACGCTTGACCAGGGCAAGAACTTTTACCGCAGCAGCGCTGTGGGCCCGTATCTCGTGACCGCCGACGAGGTCGGTGCAATCGACCAGCTCACCTTGAGAACCTATGTGTCGGGCGAGCTGATGCAAGAGGCGAAGTTCTCGAGCATGATCTTCCCGGTATCGGAGCTGATCGAATACATCAGCCATATCACGGAACTGAAGGCGGGCGACATGATCGCCACGGGCACCCCGGCCGGAGTGGGGTTCACGCGCGAGCCGCCACGGTGGTTGCGGCCGGGCGACGTGGTCGAGGTGAACATCGAGCGGGTGGGGCGCCTGTCGAATGCCGTCGGACCGGCCCCGCTGCGCTGACCCGTCGGTGGGCAGGGACCGATGCTGCCCGTCCGCGCTATGTGCGCCACCCCAGCATGAGGTGCCGGGCCAGTGGCCGGCGCAGCGTCGGGAACAGGTCAAGCAGCAGCAACGCACCGCCAGCGGCGTGTTCGACCAATGACTGCCGCGTGGTGAAGACGCGCGGCAGGAAGTCGGTGATGCAGGCGGTGAGGTAGCGGTCGGGCCGGCGCGCCTGGTCGAACTCATGCAGATAGTGCACTACCGGAGTGTCGGCCTGGCTCAGCCATGGATGCAGCGAGTCGGCGAGCTGGGCTGCGTCGCGAAACCCGAGGTTGAGCCCCTGTCCCGCCACCGGGTGCAGGGTCTGGGCGGCATTGCCGATGACCACCCGACGCGGGGCGATGGTGTTGTGGCGCCAGCGCAGGGTGAGCGGGGCGGCATGACGTGGGCCCACGACGTGCAAGTGCCCCATGCGCGTACCAAAGGCAGCCGTAATGGCGTCGGAGAACGCGTCGTCGGGCAGGGCGGTCAACGCCGCTGCGCGTTGCGGGTGGCAGCACCAGACCACGGCGTACAGGGCGGTGGTGTCGTGCGCGTGGGGCGAACTGACGGGCAGCAGCGCCAGCGGTCCTTCGCGCGTGAAACGCTCCCAGGCCACTTGGGGCGCGGGGCGTTCCGCCTGCACCAACGCAAGCACGGCATGCTGGTTGTAACCACGTTGCATGATGCGGGCGTCCGGATGCTGACTGGAATCGCCTTCGGCCTGCACCACCAGGCGTGTGCGCCAGGTGATTCCGTTCTGTTCCACCCAGACCCAATCGGACGTCTCGCGCAAGACGCGTGCTTCGCCCACGCGCAGCCGGATCGCAGAGTCCCGCACCGCGTCCTGCAGTGCCATAACGACTTGCGGGTAGCGGAACACTGTGCCCAACTCGGCTACGCCGAAATCGTCATTGCGGATCAGGGTGCGCCCCAGACGGCCTGCCTGCGAGACATGGATGGTGTGAATGGCGGCGCCGCCTTCGGGCCATACGCCAAGGCGCTCCAGCAGGAGGCGGCTGCCACGGTTCAGAGCCAGGACGCGCGCATCGAGCTGCAGCGCATCGGCAGCGGAGGGCCCGGGCCGCGAAGGTGCGGTGGAAGTACCGGAGTCGGGTGCAGCGGCAGCGGGCGCTGCCCCAGGTTGCCGTGTGGGAGCCGTGGGCGAGGCCCGGCCTGAATGGCACAGGATGATGCGCGCCGGATCGGGTGCGCGACGCGCCAGCCAGAGCGCAAGTGCGCATCCGGTAGGCCCGCCTCCCAGAATGGTCACGTCGGCAGTGAAATCGGCGTCGTTCTGCATACCGATACTGCGTACGTCATCAGGCATTGGAGGTCAGCCGCGGGTATCGCGCATGATGGCCTCGATCTCGCTGGCGTCGACCGGCACATCGCGCGTGAGCAGCTCGCAGCCGTCGGCGGTGACGAGGGCATCGTCTTCGGTGCGGATGCCGATGTTCCAGAAGCGCTCCGGTACGTCGTCGCCCGGACGCACGTAGATGCCAGGTTCGACGGTCAGCACCATGCCGGGTTCGAACTGCCGCCATGCACGCTGCTGCGCCGCCGAGCCTTCCCGGTAGTCGCCTACGTCGTGCACATCGAGGCCAAGCCAGTGGCCGGTACGGTGCATGTAGAAGCGTGTATAGGCGCCTGATTCAATGATGCCGTCTACCGTGCCGGCCAGCAGTTTCTCGTCGATCATGCCCTGCACGAGCACGCGTACGGCGGCATCGTGCGGCTCGTTCCAGCGCCGGCCGGGCTGGATCTGCTCGATGGCGACCCGCTGTGCGGCGACGGTGAGGTCGTATAGCGCGCGTTGTGCTCCGGAGTAACGGCCATTGACTGGGAAGGTACGCGTGATGTCGCCGGCATAGCTGTCGTATTCGCACCCGGCATCGATCAGGAGCAGCTCGCCATCCTGCATGATGGTGTCGCCCGCGCGGTAGTGCAGCACGCAGGCGTTCGCGCCTGCAGCGACGATCGAATTGTAGGCTACTGACTGCGCGCCGTGCCGTCGGAACTCGTGCAACAGTTCGGCTTCGATTTCGTATTCATGCATGCCCGGGCGCGCCACGCGCATGGCGCGCAGATGGGCCGCGGCCGAAATCTGGCAGGCGCGCCGGATCAGGCGGATTTCGCTGTCATCCTTGATGAGGCGCATCTCGGCCAGCATGGCGGCAAGATCGTGCTGCGTGCGTGGCACCGTGTGGCCCGCCCGGGCTTTCTGGCGGGCCGCGTTCATCCAGCCGCGGATGCGGCGGTCGACATGGCAGTTGGCAGTGAGTGGCGCGAACAGCGCCGGCTGGTCGAGCAGCAACTCGGGCATCCGGCGGTCGATGTCACCGATGCTGTAGGCTTCGTCGAACGCGAAGCGGTCGGCCGCTGCATCCGGGCCGAAGCGGTAGCCGTCCCATATCTCGCGTTCCGGATTCTTGTCGCGGCAGAACAGGACGGCCTTGTCGGTTTGCCCCGCGATGAGTACCAGCCAGCTTTCCGGTTCAGGGAAGCCGGTGAGGTAGTAGAAGTCGCTGTCGTGCCTGTACGGGTAGTCGGCGTCGCGGTTGCGGAGCCTCTCCGGAGCAGTAGGCAGGATGGCAATGCCGCCGCCCAGGGCATGCATGTTGGCAAGTACGCGTCGGCGGCGCGCGATGTACGGGGATGGGTCTTGTGCGGGTATGGCCATGGCTGAACACAGACAATCGATGCCCCTGAGCGTACCACGCTCCGTAGCGCGCTGGGGCAGCTTCAAGAGGCCGGCCGCACCCGTCTGTCATGGCGGCAGATGGGACGCGCCGTGCCCTGAGGCCTGCTTGCCGGGCCATAAGTACATAACTGCCGGTTATCAGAAAATGACGCCATGTCATGAGCTCATGGCTTCCCTGACCGGGGACTTGGGCCATAATCGGGCCTTTGCCCGCGAAGCGTGCGGGGCATCTCTGGAGACCCTTATGAAGTTTGAAACCTTGGCCGTCCATGCGGGATACTCGCCCGAGCCCACGACGCATTCGGTGGCGGTTCCCGTGTACCAAACGGTTGCCTACTCGTTCGACAACGCGCAGCATGGCGCTGACCTCTTCGACCTGAAGGTCCCGGGCAACATCTACTCGCGGATCATGAACCCCACGGTAGACGTGCTCGAAAAACGGGTAGCGGCGCTCGAAGGCGGCATCGGGGCGCTGGGGCTCGCCTCGGGGATGGCAGCCATTACTTATGCCATTCAGACCATTGCCGAAGCGGGCGACAACATCGTGTCGTCAAGCACCCTCTACGGCGGTACCTACAACCTGTTTGCGCATACCCTGCCGCAAATGGGTATCGAAACCCGCTTTGCCGACCCTTCCGATTACGATTCTTTTGCCGCCCTCATCGACGATCGCACCAGGGCCATCTTCTGCGAGTCCGTGGGCAACCCGCTGGGCAACATCACCGATCTCGCGCGCCTCGCTGAAATCGCCCACGCGCATGGCGTGCCGCTGATCGTCGACAACACCGTGCCCAGCCCCTATCTGTGCCGGCCGTTCGACTTCGGTGCGGACATCGTGGTGCACTCGCTGACCAAATACATGGGCGGACACGGCACCACCATCGGCGGCATCATCGTCGATAGCGGCAAGTTCCCCTGGGCAGAACACAAGAACCGCTTCCGCCGCCTGAGTGAGCCCGACGTCTCGTACCACGGCGTGGTGTACACGGAAGCGCTGGGCGCCGCTGCCTATATTGGCCGCGCACGTGTGGTACCGCTGCGCAACATGGGAGCCGCCCTGTCACCCTTCAATGCCTTCCTGATCCTGCAGGGCATCGAAACCCTGCCGCTGCGCATGGATCGCATCTGCGACAACGCGCTGGCCGTGGCCAAGTACCTCAGCGAACACCCGAAAGTGGGCTGGGTGAACTATGCAGGTCTGCCGAACCATCCCGACCACGCCCTGGTACAGCGTTACCTTGGCGGCCGCGCATCCGGCATTCTTTCATTCGGCATCAAGGACGGTGGCCGTGAAGCCGGTGCACGGGTACTGGATGCCTTCAAGCTCTTCACGCGCCTGGTGAACATCGGTGACGCGAAATCGCTGGCCACCCATCCGGCATCGACCACTCACCGCCAGCTCAGCGCCGAAGAACTGAAGAAGGCTGGCGTGTCGGAAGACATGGTGCGCCTGTCGATCGGCATCGAGCATATCGACGACCTGCTGGCCGATCTCGATCAGGCCCTCGCCGCTGCCTGATCTCACTGATTGCGGGCACTGCAGCCGGGCAACTGCCCTGCATGCAGTGCTGCATCCAGCCGGGCCAGGCGGGCGGGCGTGCCCACGTCAGTCCAGGCGCCATGGTGGCATGCCCCCCAGACCTCCCCGCGTTCCATGGCAGTGCGCAGCAGGGGGGCCAGCCGCGCCCACTGCCCCGGCTCAATGTGCGCGAACAGCTCGGGCCGGTAGATGCCGATACCCGAGAACGTCAGCCGGACCGCGTCCGCGGTGCCGGGCCTATCGAAGACCCGGCGCATCCCGGGTCCTGGTGCGTCTTCGCCTGCCGCCAGCCAGAAGTCGCCCTCAGGGTGATGGTCGGGGTTGGCCACCAGCAGCAGCCAGGCTCCGGCGTGCCGGGCCAGCAGGTCCGTGGCGATGCGCCGCGCGACGCCCGGGTCCCAGTCGCACCAGATGTCGCCGTTGATCACCAGGAATGGGTCGGGGCCCAGCCAACGCAGTGCCCGGGCGATGCCGCCCGCGGTTTCCAGTCCCCCTTCGGGTTCGGGCGACCACTGGATTCTTGCTCCCCAGCGCGACCCGTTGCCCAGCGCTTCCTCCAGTTGTGGTCCCAGCCATGCATGGTTGATGACGATGTCGCGAAAGCCGGCCTGGGCCAGACGTTCCAGATGCCACACGATGAGCGGCTTGCCACCCGCGCACAATAGTGGCTTGGGCGTGGTATCGGTGAGCGGGCGCATGCGTTCGCCCCGCCCGGCGGCAAGAATCATGGCTTTCATGGTGGGTCAGCGCACGGGCCATCCCGGCGGGTAGGTGGTGCCTTCAAGGCGGTCGAGCAGACGCAGCAGGGGCAGGAATACGTCGTAGTGGGCGGCGGCCTGGCGTACATAGGCCAGCACGCGCGGGATGTGCTGCAGATACTGCGCCTTGCCGTCACGATGGTGCAGGCGAGCAAAGACGCCCAGGATGCGCAGGTTGCGCTGCAGCCCCATCCATTCCCAGTCGGCGTGGAACTCGGCGATGTCGTGGCTGACCGGCAGCTGCGCCTTGCGTGCCGCTTCCCAATAGCGGATACCCCAGTCCAGCTGCTGAGGCTCGTCCCAGGTCGTCCGCGCGTCCATCAGCAGCGAGACAAGATCGTAGGTAATCGGGCCCGCCAGGGCGTCCTGGAAGTCGATGATGCCCGGCTCGTCGGGGCGATCTGGCAGCGGCACCATGAGATTCGGTGAGTGGTAATCACGGTGCACCAGCACCTGCGGTTGCCGGCTGTTGCGTGTGACGAGCACGTCGAAGACCTGCTCGAGCCGGGTGTGCTCCTGCGCGGTCAGGGTCGCGCCACAATGCACGCTGATGTACCACTCGGGAAAGAGCTCCAGCTCGCTGCGCAGGCGCACATGGTCGTACATGGGCAGGCCAGTTGCGGGCACCTGCTGCAGCCGGACGAGGGCATTGAGCGCGGCGCGATACCACTGCCGGATCTCGGCGTCCCCGGGGCCACGCTGCAACGCATCGTAGTAGGTGTCCTGCCCCAGGTCGGTCAGCAGCAGGAACCCCTGTTCCACATCCTGGGCCAGGATGCGCGGCACGTTCAGGCCGCCCTCCAGCAGGCGTTGGGCCATGGCAACGAACGGGCGGCAATCTTCCTGAGGCGGGGGGGCATCCATCACGATCAGCGTCGAAGCACCGGCGTCAATGCGAAAATAGCGCCGGAAGCTGGCGTCGCTGGACGCGGGGCACAGGCTGCCGAGGTCAAGCTCAAGTTCGGGTGGCAAGGAGCGCAGCCAGGTCTCAAGCTGTCCGCGGCGGAAATCGGCGTGTTCTGTCATGTAACAACAATGAATGCAAACGGGGGACTGGAGGTGTGACAGCAACGTCGGTCGTGCATGCAGATGCGGTTGCGGGGGGTATCGCCAACGCTGCCTCCGCCTATAATACTGTCCCGGACCTCTTCAACCATCCGGCATTTGCCGCCAGCGAGCCAGACAATAATCCCGTGCCACTCGATCTCCGCCGACTCGTCGTCTTTGCGGTCGCATTGCTGACCTGGGCGGCGGACGTACCGGCTGCGCCCGAGTCATCCCTGCGTGTCTCCTCCGTAGCCTTGCGCGAATCGCCGGGCTTGCAGACTCATCCGGGGCTCGATCCCGACCAGCTGCCCGTGTTCACCCGGTCGCAAGAGGTGGCCGGCAACCCCGACGAATCGGTCACCCTCAGCGGCGATGCCGAGGTTCGGCGCAACGATGTCGTCCTGAAGGGCTCCCGCATCCGCTACGATCGTGCCAACGGGGTACTGGAGGCGGAGGGTTCGGTGCGCCTGCTGCGTGACGGCAGCGTGGTGACCGGGCCGCACATGCGGCTAGAGCTCGGCCAGGATACCGGCAGCTTCCAGCAGCCGGAGTTCTACGTGGCGGCGACCGGTGGCAGTGGGTCGGCCGAGGAGGCCGAGCTGCTCAGCCGCTCGCAGATGCGGCTGCGCGATGCCATCTATACCGGTTGCCCCTGTCCGGAACCCGACTGGTACATCCGCGCCAGCGAGGTCGATCTCGACTTCGACAAGAACGAGGGGCTGGCCTACGGCGGCGTACTGTATTTCAAGAAAGTGCCCATTCTGGGGGCGCCCATCCTGTCGTTTCCCATCACCGACAAGCGCAAGTCGGGCTTTCTGCCGCCCACCATCGGTCTGACCAGCCGCAGCGGCGTGCAGATCACCACACCGTACTACCTGAACCTGGCGCCCAACTACGACGCCACCCTCTACCCCTCGCTGATTGCGCGCCGGGGTCTGCAGCTGGGCGGAGAGTTCCGTTACCTGCGCCCCACCTATAGCGGGGAGATCTTCGGTACCTGGATGGCGCACGACCGCGAACAGGGCTCGCGTCGCTGGTACTACAGCTGGCAGCATCGCCAGGGCCTGCCGGCCGGGTTCGGTCTCGGCTGGGATCTCCGCCGGGTGTCCGACGACGACTATTTCCGCGATTTCTCCGCGATCGCGCTCGATCGCGCCACCACGGTGACGCTGCCGCAGTCGGTCTCGCTCTCCTGGGCCAACGAATACTTCAGCGCCAATCTGAACCCGGTGCGCTGGCAGACGCTGCAGGATGCGGACGACCCCATCACGCCCCCCTACGACGCGCTGCCCAGGTTCAACTTCCAGGGGCAACGCTATGACTGGAGTGGCTTCGACGTGCTCATGCCGGGCGAGGCCGCCGTGTTCCGGCGCTCGCCCTGGCTGGCCAGCGCCATGGACCTGCCCGACGAACGCGGGTCGCGCATCTGGGTCTACCCCAGTGTGTCGTATCCGGTCATGCGTCCGGGCTGGTTCTTCGTGCCCAAGGCCGGGGTGCACATCTCGCGCTACGACACCCGTTTCAACCAGGCAATCTATTATGACCCTGCCTCGCCCATGGGCGGGATTACCACCTACGATGTAGGCGACGCCTCACGCGTGGTTCCCATCATGTCGCTGGATGCGGGACTCATTCTCGAGCGGCAGACGCGCCTGTTCAACCGCGACATGGCCCAGACCCTGGAGCCGCGGCTGTATTACCTGTATGTGCCGTATCGCGACCAGAGCTCATTGCCGGTGTACGACACCGCGCTGGCCGACTTCAGCTTCAGCCAGCTGTTCTCCGAGAATCTGTTCTCGGGCGGCTGGGACCGCATTGCCAACGCCAACCAGCTTACTGCCGCGCTCACCTCGCGCTGGATCGACAGCATCACGGGGGCAGAACGGGCACGGGTGGCTGCGGCGCAGCGCATTTACTTTACCGATCAGCGGGTCACTCTGCCGGGCGACGCAGCACGCTCCGGTGACCGTTCCGACTTCCTGTTCGAAGTGTATGGCGCTCTCACCGAAGACCTCAGCGCCCAGGCTTTGTTCCAGTTCAACCCCGATGCCCGTCGCGTCGAGCAGTCCACGGTGAGCGCGCGTTGGGATGCTGCGCGCCTTGCTACCGTGTACACGGCCTACCGCTACCGCCGGCCCTCGTTCCAGCAGCAGGGCCAGGAACAGGCAAGCGTGGCATTCCAGTGGCCGTTTTCGCCGCGCTGGTATGGCGTCGCCCGGGTCGACTACTCGCTGCATGACAGCCGCTTCAGCCAGGTGCTGGCCGGCGTCGAGTACAACGGAGGATGCTGTTGGACAGCGCGGGTGGTGGGGCAGCGATATGCGGTCTCCAGTGAGTCGACCAATACCGCGTTATTCTTTCAGCTCGAGCTGATCGGGCTGGGTCGGCTGGGAACCAATCCGCTCGACACATTACGTCGTAATATTCCGGGCTATCAACCTGTCACCCCGCGGATCGAACCTGGCACGCCGTTCGAACGATATGAATAATGCAGGGCTATCCGGCCGGGCAATGGCAAGACCAGCTGGCGCTTGGCGTCGGCACATCAGGAGTTACCCAACCATGCAGGTAATCAGTATCCGCAAACTGCTCGCCCTGGCGTTGATGGCAGGGATGACGGCCACGGCCGTGGCACAGGGTACACGCTCGGCCACGCCCCCCGCACCGGCCACGCAGTCAGCGCAGACGAAGCCGGGTAGCGAGCGGGGCGCAGCCAGCCGGGCAGCCCCTCGGACCGGCAGCAATGCAAACCCCGCTGCCGCTTCCGCCCAGCCCGTCGACTACATCGTCGCAGTGGTCAACAACGACGTCATCACCCGCCGCGAGCTGAACGCGCAGGTACAGAATGCCCTGTCGATGCTGGCCGCGCAGAAGATTCCCGCGCCGCCGCCCGACGTGCTTGACCGTCAGGTGCTCGAGCGCCTCATCACCGAACGCGCGCTGCTGCAGGAGGCCGATCGTGCCGGTATCCGCATCACCGAAGACCAGCTCGACATGGCGATCCGGCGCATCGCCGAAGAGAACAACATGACGGTCGAGCAACTGCGGGCCGAAGTCGAAAAAGATGTGTCGTGGGCGCGTTACCGCAGAGAACTGCGCGACCAGATCCGCATTTCGCGGCTGCGCGAGCTTGAGGTTGACCGTACCATTCACGTGTCCGAGGCAGAGATCGATGCTTTCCTGGCCGAGCAGGCACGGCAGGGTACTCAGGCAGGTACGAATGCGGTGCTGCACCTGGCGCAGATCCTGATACGCGTGCCCGAGGGCTCGTCGCCATCGCAGATCGCGTCGCTGCGCGAGCGCGCCGAGAGATTGCGCCAGCAGCTGATCAAGGGGGCCGATTTCGCGCAGCTGGCAGCGGCCAACTCCGACGGTGAAGAGGCCATGCGCGGGGGCGATCTGGGTGTGCGCCCGGCGGCGGGGTGGCCCGAGCTCTTCCTGAGGGCCGCTGGCAACCTGCAGCCCGGGCAGGTCAGTGAGGTCATCCAGAGCGGCAACGGGTTCCATATTCTCAAGGTGCTCGACCGGCAAGGAGGGCCGGCACCGGTGGTCCTGAATGTCGACGGTTCGCCCATGCCGGTCACCCAGCATCGCGTGCGCCACATCCTGATCCGGCCCACCGCAGTGCTCAGCGATGAAGACGCACGCCAGCGCCTGCAGTCCATCCGCGAGCGCATCGTGCAGGGGCAGGTCAGCTTCGCCGACATGGCACGCCAGTATTCCGACGACCCCTCGGCGCCGCAGGGTGGCGACCTGGGCTGGGTGTCGCCGGGAGAAACCGTTCCGGTCTTCGAGCAGACCATCGCTACCCTTGAGCCCGGAACGGTTAGCCAGCCCTTTCGCAGTCCTTTCGGCTGGCACATCGCGGTGGTGGAAGAGCGCCGCGTTCAGGACGTGTCGCGTGAAATGCAACGTTCTCAGGCGCGCCAGATTCTCTTCCAGCGCAAGCTCGAACCGGCTTGGGTCGAGTGGACGAGCCTGGTACGCAGCCGTGCCTACGTCGACAACCGGCTTGAGCGCCCGGCTGAGTGAGCGCAGATCCCCGGGGCCCGAGCGCGGCGAAAGCTCCGGTCCGTCCTCGAGCATCTCTTGCAAGCGAAAGCATCAAACATGAACTCCATCCTGCGGGCGCCCGCGGCCACCGGGCCGGAACGGGTGCTCGCGCTTACGACTGGTGAACCCGCGGGCGTTGGCCCGGAGCTGGCCGCCGTTGCTGCCAGATGGTTCGCCGAGCGTGCACGGCCCGGCCATCGTCTCGTTCTCATCGGTGACTCCGCCCTGCTGCGTCAGCGTGGGTTGTCCGATCTGCACGCATTGCCCGGAGTCGACGTGCACCATGTGCCCTTGCGCGCCCCCAGCGAACCGGGCGTGCTGTGCGAAGCCAACAGCGACTATGTCTTGCGTACGTTGCAGGCGGCGGCCGACATGGCGCTGGGCGGCATGGCACAGGCCATCGTGACGGCGCCCGTGCACAAGGGCGTCATCATTGGAGCGGGTCATCGGTTTTCCGGGCATACCGAGTTCTTCCAGGAGCATGCCGGGTGCGAGAAGGTGGTGATGATGCTGGTGGGAGGAGGGCTGCGTGTGGCGCTGGCCACCACGCACCTGCCTCTACGGGCGGTGGCCGACGCAATCACGGAAGCGTCGTTGCTGCAGGTGCTGCGCGTGCTGGATGGCAGTTTGCGCGCACAATTCGGCATTCGCGAACCGAAGATCGGCGTATGCGGTCTCAACCCTCATGCCGGCGAAGGGGGTCGCATGGGACGCGAGGAGGTGGAGGTCATCGAGCCTGCCCTGCGTCAGGCGCGCCGGGAAGGTATCGAGGCCTTGGGGCCGTTCCCGGCCGATATCCTGTTCGTACCCGACATCGTGGCGGCGTATGATGCCGTGCTGGCCATGTATCACGACCAGGGTCTGCCCGTACTGAAACATGCGAGCTTCGGGCACGGTGTGAACATTACTCTCGGATTGCCCTATGTGCGGACATCCGTGGACCACGGCACTGCGCTTGACCTGGCTGGCACCGGCAAGGCGAATCCGCAAAGCCTGTTCGATGCCATCGACACTGCCATTTCGATGATCTCCACCGCACCCATTACCCCGTGAGCGGGTTGGCCCGCCTGCCGGGGCCGTTGGCTCAATGCACGCCGTAGCGCGCGCGATAAGCCGAGATGGCGTCCACGTGCTGGGCCAGCTCGCCGGCGTCAGCGTGCTGTGCGTAAGCGAGCACGTCGTTCAGTGATGCGATGCTTATGACCGGCATGCCGTAGGTCTTCTCGACTTCCTGGACGGCCGAGCTGTCGGTGAGGTTGACTGCGTCGCCACCCCGTTCCATGCG
>ERZ777003.1026-NODE-1026-length-47164-cov-5.860536_pt1 | contig 47164 bp, 43 predicted proteins | sample MGYA00374956_ERZ777003 | MGnify/ENA primary metagenome ERZ777003 (study PRJEB29302, sample SAMN06268252) | bioreactor metagenome | isolation source: Joint BioEnergy Institute, California, USA | place: USA:Joint BioEnergy Institute, California, USA | collected... | reverse complement strand
ACGACGCCCACCGACTTCGTCGACGGCATCGTCACTTGGGCGGGCAATGGCTCGCCCGACGCGCTCACCGGTGTCGGCATCCACCTGTACGCTGCCAACCAGTCCATGCAAGGCCGCTTTTTCTACAATGCCGATGCCGAGATGCTGGTCGTACCGCAGTTGGGTCGCCTGCGCTTTGAAACCGAGCTCGGCATTGTCGAGGTTCAGCCCCTGGAGATCGCGGTCATCCCGCGCGGGGTCCGCTTCCGCGTCATGCTGCCCGACGGCCAGGCCCGCGGCTACCTGCTCGAGAACTTCGGCCAGCCACTGCGCCTCCCCGAGCTGGGCCCCATCGGCTCCAACGGCCTGGCGAACCCGCGCGACTTCCTCGCGCCCACAGCCTGGTATGAAGACGTCGAGGGCGACTTCCGTCTCATCGCCAGGTTCTCCGGCGGCCTCTGGGAGTGCGCCATCGACCATTCCCCGCTCGACGTCATCGCCTGGCACGGTACCCACTATCCGTACAAGTACGATCTGCGCAACTTCAACGTAATCGGTTCGATCAGCTTCGATCACCCGGATCCGTCGATCTTCACCGTACTGACCTCGCCCAGCGATACCCCCGGCGTCGCCAACATGGACTTCGCCGTGTTTGCCCCGCGCATCCTGGTAATGGAAAATACCTTCCGGCCGCCCTGGTACCACCGCAACGTGGCCAGCGAGTTCATGGGCCTGATCCAGGGTGTCTACGATGCCAAGGCGGAAGGTTTCGCCCCCGGCGGCAGCAGCCTGCACAACTGCATGAGCGGTCATGGCCCCGACGCCGAAACCTTTGAAGCCGCAAGCAACGCTGACACCACGAAGCCGCAAGTCCTGCGCGACACCATGGCCTTCATGTTCGAAACGCGCGCAGTCATCCGGCCCACGCGGCAGGCGCTTGAGTCAGAGCTCCTTCAAAACGAGTACTATCAGTGCTGGCAAGGATTGAAGAAACACTTCAATCCGAATCAACCGTAACAGCAGAGTCAGGACAATGTCGAATCTCAACGAAACGCACGATCCCAAGCTCAGAAGCTGGGTGGAATCGGCCAATCAGCCCGGTTGCGAGTTTCCGATCCAGAACCTGCCGTTCGGAATCTTCCGGCGGCGTGGAGCGGCGGAAAGCTTCCGCCCGGGTGTGGCCATTGGAGACCAGATCCTCGATCTGCGACGGCTCAACGAACTCGACCTGTTCGACGGTGCGGCCAAGCGGGCGCTGGGCGCCTGTACCGGCACCACCCTGAACGACCTGATGGCCACCGGTTCCGAAACCTGGTCGGCGTTGCGGCTGGCGCTGTCGCGGGCTCTGCGCGCGGGCTCGCCCCTCGAGGAGAAGCTGCGCCCGCTGCTCGTGCCGCAAGCCCAGGCCGAATACTCGCTGCCCGCACGCATCGGCGACTACACCGATTTTTATGCATCGGTGTACCATGCCACCAGCGTCGGCCGACTGTTCCGCCCCGACAATCCGCTGATGCCCAACTACAAGTGGGTGCCCATCGGCTATCACGGACGTGCTTCCAGCATCGCGATTTCGGGGCAAAAGTTCCACCGTCCCGTGGGTCAGCTCATGCCGAAGGGTGCCACCGCGCCCATTGTCGCGCCCTGCCAGCGGCTCGACTACGAGCTCGAAGTGGGCATCTTCATGGGCCCGGGCAATGCCCTGGGCACGCGCATTCCTATCGATCTCGCTGAAGAGCGCGTGTTTGGCCTGTGCATCCTGAACGACTGGTCGGCACGCGACATCCAGGCCTGGGAATACCAGCCTCTGGGGCCCTTCCTGGCGAAGAACTTCGCCTCCACCATCTCGCCCTGGATCGTCACACTGGAAGCACTCGAGCCATTCCGCGTACGTTGGGAGCGTTCCGCCGAAGATCCCCAGCCGCTGCCCTACCTCGAGTCAGAGAAGAACCGGGCCCAAGGTGCGTTCGACATTCAGCTGCAGGTCGAACTCACTACCGAGAAGTCCCGCGCACAAGGCGCCGAGCCGGCCGTCATCTCGAAAACCAGCTTCCGCCACTCGTACTGGAGCATCGCGCAGATGGTGGCACACCACACCATCAACGGCTGCAACCTCGAACCTGGCGATCTGCTGGGAACGGGTACGCAGTCGGGTCCGACCGAGGCGGAAGCAGGGTCGCTGCTCGAGCTTACCCAAGGCGGCCAGAAGCCGCTGCAACTGCCCTGGGGTGAAGAGCGCACCTTCCTGCAGGACGGCGACGAAGTCATCATGCGTGCCTGGGCAGAGAAGGAAGGCTACCCGCGCATCGGCTTCGGCGTGTCTGCCGGCACGGTGCTGCCCGCCATGCCGCTCTGACGACGCCCGCCGGTCTGGCACGGCAGTAACCCCGTGCCGTGCCGGCTGCGGGAGGTCTCAACGCAAGCAGGAAGACTGCACGGTCTTCCTGCTTTTTTCGTTTCCGTTGCCTCAGGTGGATGTGCCTCAGGTGGATGGTACGCGAGGGTCGCTACGCCGCCAGACCGACCTCACAGCCGCTTGCGCTGCGAGGCGGGCGGTATGTTCATGGCTTCGCGGTACTTGGCGACCGTGCGGCGCGCCACGACCACGCCCTGCTCAAGCAGCAGCTGCGCAATCTGGTTGTCTGACAATGGCTTGCGCGGGTTTTCCTCGGCCAGCATCTGTTTGATGAGTGTCTGCACGGCCGTGGCCGAAGCCGTACCGCCGGCCTGGGTCGACACCTGGCTGCCAAAGAACCGCTTGAGCTCGAGCGTGCCATGCGGCGTCTGCATGTACTTCTGCGTCGTAACCCGGGAAATGGTGGATTCGTGCAAGTCCAGTGCTTCGGCAATGTCACGCAGCACGAGCGGCCGCATGGCGATCGCTCCATGCTCGAAGAACCCCTCCTGCCGCCGCACGATCTCCTGGGCCACGCGCAGCAGCGTGGAGCATCTCTGCTGGATGTTGCGGATCAGCCAGCGGGCCTCGCGCAATTGATCATACAATTCGCTTTTCTCGCTGCCGCGCAGCAGGTCGGCGTAGACCTGGTTCACTTTCAGGCGCGGCACAGCGGCTTCGTTCAGTTCCGCGCGCCAGCGGCCATTCACCTTGCGCACGATGATATCCGGCACGACATAACTGGCCACCGCGCCACCAAAGCGTGCGCCAGGCCGTGGGTCGAGCCGTTGTATCACGGCTTGCACCTTGCGCAGGATAGCCTCATCGCAGCGCAGCAGGCGGCGCAGCCGAGCATAGTCGTGCGCCGCCAGCAGCTGCAGGTGCTCCCTGCACACCACACGGGCCAGCTCCAGTACGCGTACATCCGCCAGGTCAGGGATCTGTTTCAGGTCGGGTTCACGCAACTGCAGCAGCAGACATTCGGACAGGTCTCGAGCAGCCACCCCGGGAGGATCAAACGACTGCAGCAGCCGTAGAGCCACCTGCAGTTCGTCCACGCTTACCAAAACCTCGGGCGCGAACAGTTCGGCCAGTTCGCCCAACGGGGTGCGCAGGTACCCGTTGTCGTCAAGCTCGCCAATCAGCGCTTCGACCAGGGCCTTTTCGCGATCGGACAGGCGGGTGGCCGCCAGCTGAGCGAGCAGATGATCGGCCAGGGCCGGGGCGGGCGCGGCCTGCTGGGACAGCCAGTCGTCGAAGTCGCTATCGCCGTCGCCGCGCCGGGTATCGTCGACGCGCATGACCCGCACGGGCTCGACTTCGTCCTCCTGCGCGCCGTCTTCCGGTTCCGCCCGTTCCAGCAGCGGATTCTCAAGCAGTGCCTGCTCGATTTCGGCCTGCAGCTCGAGGGTGGACAGCTGCAGCAAGCGAATGGACTGCTGCAGCTGGGGCGTCATCGCCAGCTGCTGCGTCGCACGAAGCTGCAGAGTCGGTTTCACGTCTGTGCTACCTGTTGAAGAATGGCTTCACCGTAGGCCTCGAGTTTACGAATACCGACGCCGTTGACGGCAGACAGCTCTTCCAGGGTTCTGGGCCGGCGCTGCACGATTTCGTACAGGGTGGAGTCGTGGAAGATGTTGTACGCCGGCACTTCGTGGGCGCGCGCCACTTCGGCCCGCCAGGCCCGCAGTGCCTCGAACAGCCGGAGATCCTCGCCAGAGAGCGCAACCATCCGGGCGGCACTGCGTGTGCTACCTCTTCTTCCACGCTGTGGCTGCACGGGATCCCGACGCAGCATGAGGGTGCGATCGCCACGCAGAACTGCCCGGCTGCCGTCGGTGAGCATGAGCGTGTTGTAGCCCTCTGTGTCGACCGCAAGCAGGCTCTGCGCGATGAGCTGCCTCAGCACGCTGCGCCAGTCGCGCTCGGACAGATCTGCACCTACGCCGAACACACTGAGCTCGTCATGCCGGTATTCTTCAACTCGGGGGTTTTTCTTGCCCCTAAGAATATCAATGATGTGTCCGGCACCAAAGCGTTGCCCGCGCTCTTTCCACAAGCGGTACACGGCCGAGAGCACCTTCTGCGCGGCGACCGTGCCATCCCACGCCTCGGGGGGGTTCAGGCAGACGTCGCAATTGCCGCAGGGCTGGGTCGACTCGCCAAAGTACGCCAACATGCGCACCCGCCGGCACTCGACCGATTCACACAGCCCCAGCATGGCCTCCAGCTGCTGGCTCATGCGCCGCCTGTAGGCGTCGCTGCCGTCGGATTCATCAATGAGGCGCCGCTGCTGCACCACGTCCTGCAGACCATAGGCCAGCCAGGCCTGCGCGGGAAGGCCGTCCCGCCCCGCCCGGCCGGTTTCCTGGTAATACCCCTCGATGGACTTCGGCAGATCGATGTGGGCCACGAAGCGTACGTCAGGCTTGTCGATGCCCATGCCAAAGGCGATGGTAGCCACCATGACCAGGCCATCCTCGCGCAGGAAGCGCGCCTGGTTGGCAGCACGCACCTCGGCCGGCAGCCCCGCGTGGTAAGGCAGCGCGCGTATGCCGCGCTCGTTGAGAAAGCGTGCGATCTCCTCGACCCGGGCCCGCGCAAGGCAATAAACGATGCCACAGTCACCAGCGTGCTCGCCCAGAATGAACTCCAGCAGCTGCTTGCGCACGTCGTGCTTTTCAACGATGCGATACCGGATATTGGGGCGATCGAAGCTGGACACGAACTGTGCAGCATCGTACAGGTCAAGCCGCTCGATGATCTCCCGGCGCGTGGCTTCGGTGGCCGTGGCGGTGAGTGCGATGCGCGGCACCTGGGGCCACCGCTGGTGCAGGACCGACAGGCCGAGATACTCGGGCCGAAAGTCGTGCCCCCACTGCGACACGCAATGTGCCTCGTCGATGGCGAACAACGCAATTTCCGCGCGCTCGAGCAGAGCCAGGCAGCGCTCGGTCAGCAACCTCTCGGGCGCCACATACAGCAGATCGAGCTGGCCGGCAAGGAATCGACGTTCGACGTCACGCGCCTGCTCCCAGGTCTGGCTGGAGTTCAGGTAGGCTGCTCGCACGCCCAGCTCCTGCAGCGCGCTTACCTGATCCTGCATGAGCGCGATCAGGGGCGACACCACCACCCCCGTGCCACGGCGCACCATGGCGGGTATCTGGTAGCAGAGCGACTTGCCGCCCCCGGTGGGCATGAGAACCAGGGCATCGCCACCGCCGATGACGTGCTCGACGATGGCCTGTTGCTGGCCACGAAAACGTTCGTAGCCGAACACCCGTTGCAAGATGGACAAGGCCGGTGAGAAAGCGGTGGCGTGAAGAGTCATGCGGGGATTTTATCCCCTCGCTGCATGAAACTTGCGTAGCCCGCGCAGGTCGGGCATTTCCGGCCGTTGCGAACCTGCAAACCCCGACGTGATGCATCGCGTGGCGCATGCGCGTCTGCGTGCACCCGATTTCCTAATTGTTCCTACAATTATCATCATCCGGCTCTGGCCTGACACCTCCCGTCAGATCACCTTCATTCATAGGTGGCGCGCCGTGCCGTCGCAATCATCCAACCCCGATACGCAATGCCCGACCGGTGCGCACAGCCTGGTTCTGAAAGGCGATGGCCGCCGAGTCACCTCGAAGCAGCCCTAGGGAAATCCCCCACCAGTGCACATGCTCACGCAATATCGATCTGCGTTATCCTACTTTGTTCAAAAAGCCCTGAACCTGTTCTGGCCGCGAACTCCACGATGGCACGACTCTGGCAGCTCGACGGCAAGCTTTCGGCCGCCCCCACGTTAAGCCCGCTGGCCTTCGGCCAACTGCTCGACGCATTGCGCTCGCCGGAACCGGCCCGTCACATCCTCGAGTTCATCAACCATCGGGCCCACGTCGACTACCTGTCGCTGGTGCACTATCCCAAGACGTTGCCCCGGCAAATCGAAGGGCACTCGCTCAACGACGGCCAGGCGTCCATCGTGCACCGGTGCTTTTCCATCTATCAGTCGCACTTCTCTTGGGCCGACCCCATCCCCAGGGAAGCCAGCCGGTTGCGCGAGTGCGATCCCCACCACGCTCCGATTACCGTGCACGCATTTCGCCAGCATGAGATTCCGCACGAAGGCTGGCGCACCCAGATATTCGAGGCACACGAGCTAGCCGGCCGGCTGACCCTGCTTTACACGCTTACTGACGGCCAGGTATTCGGCGTAAACCTGTACCGCCATCAGCGCTGGGGCAACTTCGAAACCCGCGAGATCGAACGCATTCTCGACGTTGCGCCGCTGGTGCGACAGATGCATTTTCACCTGCTGGGCGTTGGGCAACGCATCCCCGATACCGACGTCCGCGTGAAAACAGCCGAGCAACGCCTCAGGCAACTTTGTCCCGACCTCACGCCGCGCGAACGGCAGGTCTGCGCGCGCATCGCGTGCGGCATCACCGCCGATGGCATCGCGGCCGACTTGGGCATCGCCCCCTCTACCGTCATTACCCTGCGCAAGCGATCCTACGCCAAACTCGGCATCGTCGATCGCCTCGGGCTGGCGCGGCTGGTTTACTGAAACACCCTCCGACATCACGGGCCCACTCCGGGCCGTGCCCCCACGCCCGCCACGTGTTGCCTGCCGTCTGTGTGAAGACCGAGGCGTGACGCCGTCAGCACGAGGGCTGCCGGAATCCGGGCATGTGCTGCACTGAACAAACAAGGGCCCTGCTCTTCCGCACGGGAAGTCAGTGGTCCGACCGCGAAGGGAACGGAGCATCACACACTGCTCCGCCCTCGCGCGGGATGGAACGGATCTATTGCTCCTGGATATTCAGATCACGCATTCTTCCAAGGATAACCTTCGACTCGCGATCGTAAATATCGCGGAACTCCGCCGAAGATGTCCCGGTCGCCATGAGGCCGCGATCCAGCAATGCCGTCTTCACATCGGGTTGCTGGAACACGTCGCGCACGGCAGCTTCGATCTTGTCGAGTATGAGTTGGGGCACGCCGGCTGGCGTCAGCACACCTATCCACACCGCCGCATCAAAGATCGGATCGTTGAAACCGAGCTCGCGGATAGTGGGGATATCATCCATGCCGGGTACCCGCTCGGGCCCCATGATGGCCAACGGGGCCACGTTTCCTGCCAGGATGTGCTGCTTGGCAGTACCGGCGGAAGTCAGGCCAACGCTGAGGGTATTGCTGAGAATATCCCCCATGACCGCCGCCTCTCCACGCTGCGGAATGTGGACCATGTCTGCCTTCAACGCGGTGTTCAGTGCCTCGCCGGCCAGATGCCCCAGGCTACCCACTCCCCACGAACCATAGCTCAGCTTGCCCACATCGCGCTGGGCCCGCTCACGGAACTCGTTCATGTTCTTCACGCCGAGCTTGCTGCTGGCCGTCAGGATAGCCGGACTGTGCACGATCTGCGCGACAAAGGCGAAGTCCTTCTCCGGCTTGTAGGGCAGATCCTTGAGCAGGATCTGGTTGTTGATGAGCGCGTCGCCGATCGTCACCAGCCATGTGTAGCCGTCGGGTGCAGCACGCGCAGCCTCACCTGCCCCGACCGCCCCGGATGCACCGGTGCGATTCTCGACGATGAACGGCTGTCCCCACCGCTTGCTCAGGCGGTCTGCCATCAGCCGAGCAACGAAATCCGTGGCGCCGCCCGCAGGGTACGGAACCACGATGCGAATCGGCCGCGACGGGAAATCGGCTGCCGGACCCTGGGCGGCCGCACCCTGACCCTGCACCAGCGCAGGCAACGACACTGCAGCAGCCACCAGGCCGGCAAGAAATACGCGAAGCTTCATGATGTCTCCTCCAATAGTGGAAAGTGTTACTTCTCTTCTGCCTCTCGCAGGCCGTGCATCCTCAAGTCGCGGCCTGTTCCAGCTTCACACTGCGCTGCTGCTCCACCGCGACACGCGACTCCAGCAGCCGCCGGAATCGGATGAGCGCGGCGTCGATGCTCATTGCTACCATCGGCGAATCGGGGCTGTCGCGCAGGATTTCGTATTGCGCCGTGATCATGTCACGGTCTTCTTCGAACGCCCTGACCAGCCCGTTGTACAGGGCCTGGGTCACGGCAGGATCCTTGATCGAGCTGCGATGGGACTGCTGAAAGAAGTAGTGAGTGCTCGTTTCGGTTTCGGGCGTCAGGGTCTGGCAGCTATGCAGCTCGATGCCCCCTCTCATGTCATCCGGGGCGTTGCCCACAGGGCGCCCTCCCGAAGACATCAGCAGCGTGCCCGGCAGCAGGAAGTCGTAGACGAACCAGCGATCGATGTTGCCGTCGAAACGCTGCATGCTCCGGTAAAAGGGCGGCGGCGGAATATTGGGCACGAAACGCGAAATCCGGATGCCGTTGGGCACCTCTTCAATCTCCGGCTTCGCATGTGCGATTTCGGTCGCTCCTCCCAGCGTGCTCGCATGGACGTAACTCAAATGCGAGAAGTCGAGCAGGTTATCGCAGATCAGCAGATAAGGTGTGTCGTAATGCAGGTATCCGGGTATGTAGGTCCAGTCAGGGTGGTCACACGAGAAGTTGTCGGGCAGCAAGGATGGATCGGCAAGTTCGGGGTCACCCATCCAGATGAATATCCATCGGTTGTGACTGATGACCGGATAGGTGCGCACCCGTGCCCGGGCGGGAATCACATCGCAGCCGGGAGCCTCCACGCACCTGCCTGAGCCGTCGAACCGGAGTCCGTGATAGCCGCAGCGCACGCTGTCGCCCTCGTGATACCCTTTCGACAGCGGTGCCAGGCGGTGACTGCAACGGTCTTCCATGGCAACCAGGCCGTTGCTGGTGCGGAACATGACGATCGGTTCGTTCAGAACCTTGCGTGCAAACAGCCCGCGTTCGGGAATCTCGTGCTCCCAGGCAATGACATACCAGCAGTTTCTAAGCCACATCGGATTACCTCCAGGATGGTGAACAGGGTGATGCGCCGAAGCTCCGGATTCGCGTGGTCGACGCCACACTCTATGCCGGACTCCGCGTGCATTTCATCCCTCCCGGAGGGGACAGGCGGCTCTGCCTACATAGTTTGCGCGAACATGGCACAATTGCCGTTTACCCTGTTTTCCTTGCAGTCGAATACTTGCCGAAGACATGACCACCCCCAGCGCGCCGACTCCGTCCAACTTCCTGCGCAATCAGATCGAAGCAGATCTGGCCGCCGACCGATATGCTGACAAGAAATGGGCAGGCCGGCCTGCGGGCGCCGACGTACTCACACGCGAAGGGCGACCCGATCCGGCTCGTATCCGCACCCGTTTCCCGCCCGAGCCCAATGGCTATCTGCATATCGGGCATGCCAAGGCCATCTACATCAATTTCACGCTGGCCGAAGAATTCGGTGGCGTCTGTCACCTTCGGTTCGACGACACCAACCCTGAAAAGGAAGAAACGGAATACGTCAATGCCATCATCGATCTGGTGAAATGGCTGGGCTTCAGCTGGACTGACAAACAGGGCAACGAACACCTGTATTACGCCAGCGACTATTTCGACTTCATGTACGAAGCCGCCGAGGCGCTGATCGAGGCGGGGTATGCCTACGTCGATCAGCAGACGCAGGAAGAAATGCGCGCCACCCGAGGTACGCTCACCGAACCTGGCATCGATTCGCCCTATCGCAACCGCCCCACAGCCGAGTCCCTGGCGCTGTTCCGCGAGATGCGGGCGGGCAAGCATCCCGAAGGCAGCATGGCGCTGCGCGCGCGCATCGACATGAAGTCGCCCAACATCAACCTGCGCGACCCGGTGCTGTACCGCATCCGCCACGTTCCGCACCACCGCACGGGTAACCGCTGGCCGATTTACCCGATGTACACCTACGCACACCCGATCGAGGACGCGCTGGAGGGCATTACGCACAGCTTCTGCACGCTCGAGTTCGAAGACCAGCGCCCGTTCTACGACTGGCTTCTCGAACGTCTGGTCGAGCTCGGCAAGCTTACCCACCCGCTGCCCCGGCAGTACGAGTTCGCGCGCCTCAATCTTTCGTACATCGTAACCAGCAAGCGCAAGCTGGCACGGCTCATCCAGGAAGGCGTGGTCGACGGCTGGGACGATCCGCGCCTGCCCACGCTGGCTGGGCTGCGTCGGCGCGGGTACACGCCGGCATCGATTCGCCTGCTGTGCGAACGGGTAGGTGTCTCGAAAGCCAACTCCCGGCTCGATTTCGGCTTGCTTGAACAGGCGCTGCGCGATGACCTCGATCCCATCGCCCCGCGGCTGGTGGCAGTGCTCGACCCCATCAAGCTGGTCATCACGAACTATCCGGAAGGCCAGACGGAAACCTGCACCGCGCCAATCAACCCACACGAACCCGATGCAGGCACGCGCAGCTTCCCCTTCACGCGCGAGCTCTACATCGAGCGCGACGATTTCCGCGAAGAACCGCCGCGCAAGTACTTCCGCCTGTTCCCAGGCAACCTGGTGCGCCTGAAGTACGCCTACGTGGTACGCTGCACGGGTTGCGTGAAAGATGCGGATGGCAACATCGTGGAGGTTCACGCCGAATACTTGCCTGACACCCGCAGCGGCACGCCTGGCGCCGATAGCGTCAAGGTGAAAGGGAACATCACGTGGGTCAGCGCTGCCCACGCCATCCCGGCTGAAATCCGCCTGTACGATCGCCTGTTCAACGATCCCACCCCGGATCAGGGCGACCGAGATTTCATGGATTGCCTGAATCCCGACTCGATGCACGTCGTGCACGGCTGGCTCGAACCCGGTGCACGTGTCGAGCCGGGCGTGACCTGGCAATTCGAGCGACTGGGTTACTTCACGGTCGATTCGAAGCTGTCGACCCCCGAGAAGCCCGTCATCAACCGCGCGGTGACCCTGCGCGATACTTGGGCGAAAGGCTGAAACACGCGGTGAGGGCGTAGCACCCGCACGCCCGGATGCAAGCAGCAACAGGGGGCGCCCGCAGCGCCCCCGTTCAATTTCTGCGGCCGCGCAGGCCATTGGCCGGCCACGCTGCAGCGCGGTACAACCCGGGACCGCCCGGTCGAGGGTCAGCGACGGGACCCGGTTCCCGATTGCCTGGCCGGGTTCCAAACGGATGAGGCTGCTGACTACAGCTGCGGAATCCGCGCCCCGTGCAGCTGCACCTGAACGCGCATGCGGCGCACCGCGGCCGGTTGCAGGGTAGAAGCCTGTTCGGGCGTATCGAAGCTGCGCTCATGCGCTTCGATCATGCCATTGGCATCGGCGCGCACCATCGTCTGCGCACGCGTGCCATACTCGCGCCCCACGATGAACACCGATGACAGGATCCGCTCCCACTCTTTGGGCACGCCTGTGCTCGGCAGCTGCTCGTCGTCTGCCGGAGTGGGATCGCTCAGGAAGGCCATGCAGGCATCCACCAGGTCATCCCGCCCGTTGTCGAGCCCGGCAAGGCGATCTTTCAGGCGCAACAGCTTGGGCCAGGGCGAGTCGAGGAGTGCATTCGACAGTCCGTACAGGCCGGGCGGCAACTCGCGCGCCTCGGCCCCCGTCTGGTTGCCGCAGTACCACACCGAAGGGGTACCATCGACCGCGCCGTAAATGTCGCCCACGATGAGGTTGAACCCGTTGTACTGGTGTGCCACGGTTTCGACGTACGCGACGTAATCGGCTGGCGTGATGTCTTGTGCGAGGAAATCGGCCACCAGCTGCCCGCGCGAGGCAGCCAGGTTGCGCTGTGGCACGCCATTGCGGAAATTGGTGAGCGCAGCGAAACGCCCCTTGCACGTGATGCCCAGCCAGGTACCACCCGCCTGGAGATCGCGGCCCGCCCAGATTCCGGAGGGTGACGTCCACCACTCGGCTGCCGCCGTAGGGCGGGAATAGAACTCGTCGCGATTCGCCAGCAGAAGCAGCGGCATGTCAGGCGACGAGGGATTCCACGAAAACGCAATGAGACACATGACGACCCGTTCTCACTCGCCGGCAACGGCCATCTCATTGATGAGGATGGAGCCGGTGCGCTTGGTACCGCGTACGATGACATCGCGACCGACCCCGACTATGCCGCGGAACATGTCACGCAGGTTGCCCGCTATGGTTATCTCCTGCACCGCGTGTTGTATGACGCCGTTCTCGACCCAATAACCGAAGGCCCCCCGGCTGTAGTCGCCGGTGACGTAATTCACGCCCTGTCCGATCAGCTCGGTGACCACCAGCCCCCGATCCAATTTCTTCAGCATGCCGGCGAAATCGTCACCCGGCCCGGACAGGCGCGAAGTGAGCGTGAGATTGTGCGAGCCACCTGCATTCCCGGTGGTGCGCATGCCGAGCTTTCGCGCGGTATAGGTTGACAGTAAATAACCTCGTACGACGCCATTTTCAACCAGCATGCGCGGTCGCGTGCGCACGCCCTCGTCGTCGAAGGGGGCGCTGCCCAGCTCCTGCGGCAAGTGCGGATCTTCGTGGATGTCGATATGATCCGGAAACACCTGAGTGCCCAGACTGTCGAGCAGGAAACTGGTACGCCGATACAGCGCCCCGCCGCTGATTGCCTGGGTGAAGGAACCCAGCAGACCGCACGCGACCGGCGCTTCGAACAGCACCGGATAGCGGCCGGTACGAATGCGTCGTGCCGACAGGCGCGCGACCGCCCGCTCGGCTGCGTAACGGCCAACCGCCTCGGGCGCATCGAGGCGCGCCGGGTTGCGATGCGTGGTGTACCAGGCATCGCGCTGCATGCCATCACCCTGCCCGGCAATGGGCACCACGGAGATGGTGTGGCGGCTATAGGGATATCCGGCCAGGAACCCGCGCGTATTGCCCAGCACGAAATGCCCTGCGTGGCTACTGACGCTGGCACCTTCGGAATTCGTGATGGCCGGGTTGGCGTCAAACGCTGCCCGCTCGGTACGCAGTGCGATCTCAACGGCGGCGTCGCTATCGATGCTCCACGGATGATACAGGTCGAGGTCGGGGGGCGTTTCAAACAGGAGGTCTTCCGGATCGGGCAGCCCCGCGGCCGGGTCTTCCGCAGTGTGCCGGGCGATATGCCACGCCGCGCGCACCGTATCTTCAATGGCCTGAGCAGAGAAGTCGGACGTGGAAGCGGAACCCCGCCGCTGGCCGACAAACACGGTAATGGTGAGGCCGCGATCGCGATTCTGCTCGACCGTTTCTACGGCACCATGCCTTACCGACACGGCCAGCCCCTGGCTTTCGGAAACCTCGGCAACCGCGTCGGTGGCCCCGATGCGCCGGGAGATCTCGAGCGATTGCTCCACCAGTTTTCGGAATTCGGGCTGGTTGGCAGTAATGAAGGACGTGTCTGGCATGATTCCTCGATCACCTCAAAGTTACAGGGTTATCATAGCCAATTGCTTGCCAGTCGTTTTCTACCTATGAGCAACCCCCACCCACTGACCCGCATCGAGGCGGGCTCTGCCGAGGCCGATACCGGCGAGCACGACTCCGGCTGGGTCAGCAAATCGCAGCGCAAGCGTGAAATGACGGCGCTGCAGCAACTTGGCGAACGGCTTGTCGATCTTTCGACCGAACGCCTCGCACAGCTGCCGCTGGACGACAAGCTGCGCGATGCCATCGCCGAAGCGCGTCGCATCACGGCACGCGAGGGGCGCCGCCGGCAGATGCAATACATCGGGCGCCTGATGCGCCAGGCAGACAGCGAAACCATCGCCCACCAGCTACGCATGTGGGACGAAGGTGCGCACAGCGAAAACGCGCGGTTCCATGAAATCGAACGCTGGCGCGAGCGCCTCCTGGACAGCGACACCCACCTCACCGAATTCCTCAGCCGCCACCCCGGCGCCGATGCCCAGCACCTGCGCTCGCTCATCCGTGCCGCGCGCAAGGAGTCTGCCAGCAATGCAGCCCTGCCGCCCGACCGTCCGCCTCAACGGCGTCAGTTCCGGGCCCTGTTCCAGGCGCTGCGGGAAGTGATGGAAACGGACGGAGCTTCTTCCGGCGAGGTGCCTGCGCCTGGCGTCCTTTGATACCCCGCCCCCTTCCTTCCACAGTTCCCTTGTCGGAATCATCTCATGACGACTCAAGTGCTTGACTGCCTGGAACGCGAGACCGGGCCCAACCCAACGCGCGCCGTCATCTGGCTGCACGGCCTGGGCGCCGATGGCTACGACTTCTTGCCCATCGTGCCCGAACTCGATCTTGCCGGCGTACCCGCAACCCGCTTCGTGTTTCCGCACGCCAACGTGCAGCCGGTCACCATCAACAACGGGATGCCCATGCGCGCCTGGTACGACATCCTGGTCACCGACATCGGCCGTCGCGAAGACGAAGCCGGCATCCGCCGCTCCGCCACGCTCATCGAGGCACTGCTGCAACGCGAACAGGAGCGCGGCATTGACACCCGTCATATCGTGCTTGCCGGATTTTCACAAGGCTGCGCGATGACCTTGCATACCGGCCTGCGCTACCCTCGTCCGCTCGCGGGGCTCGTCGGACTGTCGGGCTACCTGCCGGTGGCCGACAAGTTCGACGCAGAACGCCATCCGGCAAACTTCATGACGCCGGTGTTCATGGCCCATGGCACCGCCGACCCGGTCATTCCACTGCAAAGGGCCGATGCATCGCGGCAACATCTGCAGCAGGCAGGCTACAACGTCGAGTGGCACACCTACCCGATGCAGCACTCGGTCTGCCTCGATGAAATACGCGACATCAGCGCGTTTTTGCGCAAAGTATTGACCTAAGTCGCAAAAATGCGGCGCAAGCTAAGGGATACTCCGAGGGGTGAAACCCTTAAAGCACGTTATTGAATAATGGTAACGTAGCGCTTGCTCACCACGGCTTGTATGGAGTCAAACATGTTCAAGAAAATCCTCATTCCAACCGACGGGTCGCCGTTGTCGGTGCAATCGGCGCGAGCGGGCGTTGAGTTTGCGAAATCTGTTGGAGCAGAGGTCGTTGCCCTGTACGTCACGCAGCCGTTCGCTGCGACCATCGGCTTCGACGGCATGGCAGCAGCCTATGCCATCACCGACGAGTCCTACGAGAAGGCCGCTGCGGAACAGGCCGCGGAGTATCTGAAGGAGATCGTCGACATGGCGAACGCCGCCGGAGTCCCGGTCGAACAGCTGTCGGTTTCCAACTTCAATGTTGCCGACGGCATCGTTCAGGCGGCAGCCGACAAGGGTTGCGACCTCATCTTCATCGGCAGCCACGGACGCAGCGGCCTGTCACGTCTGCTGCTGGGCAGCGTCACCGCCAAGGTGCTTTCGCTGTCGACCATCGCGGTGCTGGTGTTCCGCGTAAAAGAAGAGAAGAAAAAAGAAGAGTAACGGGTAACGGCGGGAAAAAATTCCAATCATCCGGAGAAGTGGCGTGCCGTGACAAATGGTGCGCCGCTTTCCGTTTCAAGGGTCTGCCGGCAGGCAGACCCTCGTGCGGTCCGGCATGAATCGCAGCAACATGGCGGATGTCGCCACAAGCTACATCCAGGGCGTACCCGAACAATCACGCCAGCCCCCGAGCGCTGCTCGAGGCATGTCCTGGCGTGATGCGTCCTGACTGATACAGCGTGCGAGCCCTTGACGCAGCCTTAACGCAGCTGTTCACGCAGCACGTCGAGAATGCGACCAGCCGTGGCGCTGCTGTCGGGCTGGCCTTCCGCATTGAGTACGGTCACGCGCGTATAGCCCCCCATTTCGCGCAACAGCACACGGTATTGGGGCTGCACCTTCGGCTGGCCCGCCCCGAAGATGCGACGCAACCAGCCGGGCCGCTCGCCCTGTTCGGCGTCGATGTCGAAGTACCGCACATAGTATTCGCCAGCCGTGCGGTCGCGGTCTTCCACGGTGAAGTTGCCGCGGTCGAGCGCCAGACCGACCAGCCGCCATGCCCGGTCGAACGACTCCGGAATCTCCAGCCAGCCGTCTTTACCCGATCCGCGCACGAGCGACGTGTCGACCGCCTGTCCGGACGCCTGAGCCCGTTGGGTACGCTCGAACTCCGCCTTGGCGCGGTCTTCGCTGGCCCCCAGGAACATCATGAACCGGGCAAGCATGGCGGCATCCTGACCCGGGTCGGGCCTGGCAGGTATCCACCGGCTTTGCGCCTCGGAGATGATCTCTTCCGTCATGCGCTGGTGCGAGAAATAGACCTCGATGGCGCCATCGGGCGCACGCTCAAGACGCGTGCGGTACATTTCACGCTCGCCGGAATCCCAGGCGAAGTCAAGCACGCGGCCTACGGTACGGCGCAGGAAGTCCTGCGGGATCTTCGCCCGGTTTTCAGCCCAGTCGGTTTCGATGAGACCGGCTTGCGGATCCTGCGAGCGGATGGTGAACCCCAGGCTGCGCCAGAACTCGATGGCTTCTTCGTAGACGTCCTTGGCCGACTTGCCATACACCACCAGCCAGCGGCTGTCGCCGTCGCGTTCGATGCGCATGTTATCGCGCTGGGGCAACACATCGTCGGCTGCCTGCTCGCGCGACATGGCCTGGCGCGTCGCCTGCTCTGACATGTACTCGGAATACGACGTCCCACCCGTACCGGGAATGGTGTACCGCTGGTTCTGCGCCACCTTGGTGAGGTCGGGAGGAACCGACAGACCGCCGTCACGCTGCGGCGACGAACTGCGGTAGTCGATCGGCTCGTTCCACCCGATCATGTCTCCGACTGAGCTGCACCCGGCCACGGCAACCAGAGTGAGCAAGGCACCGCCAATGCGCAATTCTTTCTTCATAACGAGGATCTCAAGTACATGCGGCAAACCGCGGCTCGCAACCTGCACGCAGACGCGGCTCGGACAGGACAGATTGGACACCTGCAGCGTGGTCGGGGCGCGTCAGACCACGCAGTTTGCGGCCAACGTAGAGGGGGAAACCCGGTTGCCAGGGAACCCATGCGAGCAACGAGCGCCTCAAAGCGCACCGGCCGCGCGCAACGCCGCCCTCATCTGCTCGTGGTAGCGCGCATCGAATTCGCACAACGGCAGGCGATATCCGAGTTCGATCTTGCCCATCTCGGCCATGGCCCACTTCACGGGAACAGGATTCGACTCCAGGAAGAGGGCGTGGTTGAGAGGAGCCAGGCGGGCGTCGAGTTCGCGCGTACGCTGGACATCGCCCGCAAGGGCGGCAGTACACAGCTCGGCCATGAGCCTTGGCGCAACGTTGGCAGTGACGGAGATGTTGCCCTGCCCGCCCATGAGCATCATGGCTGCCGCCGTCGGATCGTCGCCGCTGTACCAGGTGAAGCCCGGCGGAGCTCGACGGATCAGGTCGCAGCCGCGCGGGATATTGCCGGTAGCATCCTTGATGCCGATGATGCCCGGAATTTCGGCCAGCCGCAGCACGGTTTCGTTGGAAAGATCGGCCACCGTGCGCCCCGGCACGTTATACAGGATGGTGGGCAGGTCGACAGCTTCCACGATGGCACGGAAATGCCGGTACAAGCCCTCTTGAGAGGGTTTGTTGTAGTACGGTACGACCTGCAGGCCCGCGTCCGCACCCACTTCCTTGGCGAAGCGCGCGAGCTCGATGGCCTCGGAGGTGGAGTTGCCGCCGACGCCCGCAATGATGGGAATACGGCCCGCAGCGTGCTCGACCGCGACCCGGATGAGCTCCGCATGCTCTTCCATGGAAACCGTCGGCGATTCGCCCGTGGTACCTACCACGACGATGGCCGAGGTTCCTTCCGCCACATGCCAGTCGATAAGCTGGCGATACCGTTCAAAGTCCAGGCTGCCATCCGGCAACATGGGCGTCACGATAGCCACGATACTGCCCCTGATGGACGGCGCGGCGACAGAACTCATTATGAAACTCCCATTGCAGCCCGGGTAAATTCGAGCGCTAAACCCGTTGCGCAAAAAACAATCACAAACGCCTAAACCGCAAATTCTACTCTCAACCGGCCGGAAAGGCGCAGCCCTTGCTGCAGCATGGGGCCCCCGCCTGCGCCATGCGCCGGCGTACGCCGGCCCGCTCTGCGCACATCGCCTTGCGGCCCGGTTGCGGCACCTCAGTTGCAGCGGCGCTCATGCCAGCAATCGTAGCGCCATTGCCATGGCGCCTTGGGCGCGTCGTCGGCCCAGATGCCCCGTCTTTCCCGGCGCGCGGCCGCCTCGAGCTCGTACAGCCTGGGGTCGCGCACGAACCGACCGCGCTTCTCGCGATTGACCCAGGCATGCCCTTCGCGTACCAGCCAGCGGTTCACCGTCTCGCCGGCATCGAGCTTGAGGTCACAGATGGCACGTCCATGATGGTCGTACTCGTAACAGCGCACGGTGACGTCCTTTCCCTGTACCAGGCGCTCCAGGGCACTCCTGGCCTGCCCTGCATGCGGCTGGGCGGGCAGCCCGTCACGTCCCTGTTCGGGCGCGTCGATACTGGCCAGGCGCACGGTGAGTCGTCTGCGCCCCGGCATCTGAAGCGTGACCGTGTCACCGTCCACCACGCGCACCACCGTGGCCTGCATTTCACCCGCAGCACCTCTGGTATCGGGCACTTCGGCCGCTGCCCACGTCGCACCGACCACCCAGTCCTGGCCGACCGACAGACAGGCGCCGACCACCGCCACCGTTGCCACCAGTCTCGTAACCGAAGCAACCATGGTCATATCAGTACACCAGCATCAGCCCGGCCCGAAGCTGGCCGGAAGAGCGGACGTTGTAGTTGAGCAGGCTCTCGCCATAGCCCTGGAAGTACTGCAGATGCAGATAGCCATTGAGGTTGGACAGCCAGGTGTGCCGCAGCGGCCAGGCAAGATCGGCCTGCACCGCGCTGCGCCCGTGGCGACCCACGCGCACCATCCCGGACAGCATGACGCCATCGTCGCGAGCCCAGCGCAGGTGCCAGTCGACATGGCCGCGGTAATCGACGATGTCGCGGTTATCTGCCGCCACCCCAAAATACGCGCGGACCTTGGGCGCGAAGCTCAAGGTGCTGCCGCCATCAAACCGGTAGCGCAACGCCGGCTGCACGAACACGGAGTTCAGGGAACGCGACGCGTCACCATCACGCCCATTTGACATATGATCGGCGCCCGCGATCAGGCCCAGGCTCCACCGGCCCTGGCCCGCCTGCCAGAGCGCATCCGATTGCCAGAAGAAGCTGGGATTGTAGACGGTGTCGTAGAACGGCTTCGAGGGACTGTCGAGGTCCCAGAGCGAAGTCTGCGTATATCCGAAGTAGAACCGCTCGTGGAATGCCGGTATCGCATCGGCCGGGGGCTGGAACAGCCGGTACTTGAGACTGATCTGGAAGCGCGCATTCAGCCCTCCGCGCGTACCCACCACGAAGTACACCGGTTCATACGGCGAGAGCGCGTTACGGAAGTGGTTCCAGACCTTGGTGGTGTACTGCTCGACGCCGTCGCGGCCAGCCCGATTGGGCGCAGGGCCGGCGTCGCCGACCAGCCCGACCTGGGCGATCGCTCGGGGCGGCACCGCTTCACCGGTACCCGGTGCGCCTCCGGGCATGCCTGCGTCAACAATGGGCCCGCTCGCCGGCGTACCGGCGATCGGGCCATATTCAAGCCCGCTGATGTCGAGCGCCAGCAGCGAGGGCGTGCCCTCGATGGAAACCGCCTGCAACCCGGATACCCGCGCGGGCACGACTGCGCGCCAGTACGCTTTCACGAAGTTGTTCACCGGCACCCGGGCCGGTACCGGATCGCCAGCCAGGTAAGCGAGAGTGCGCACGGCCTTGCCGTCGGCCGAACGCCACTGCAGCACCAGTTGCTGAGGCGGAGTCCAGTCTGCCACCACATCGGTGTCGTTATAGAACACGGCCACGATGTCAACCGTTTCGCCCGGACTTGCCTGGGCCTGTTCAAAACGATAGGTAACGGCAGCGCCGGCCGCGCGCGGGAACGCAAGGGCGAAAACCATGCTGGCGAGGGCCAGCATGAATACATGTCTGATCTGCAAGCTGTGCAACCCGAAACTGATGTGACTGCAGGATACACCGTCCAAACGGCGGCAGGGTGCAGCACGCCCCCCCTGGTGCAACAGCACAACAGCCGGCCCTGCACGGTCGATTAAACTTGAATGAACGGATGCCGCGCTTCGCGCATGCGTCCGCGCATGCCGCCGTGCCGTCCTGGCGCCCACTGCGGCAAACGCGGTGTGTATAACGCAAATTCCCTGATGCACCCCGTTCTGGCTACCATTCCACCCGATTTCCACTTCCCGCCACCAGCACGCTGGCCGGGGCATCCCGCCCTGCCGCGCGCTTTCTTCGACCGCGATGCGCAAGTGCTTGCGCGTGCGCTGCTGGGCAAGGTGCTGCGTCGCCGCTACGGTAACCTGTGGCTGTCGGCACGCATCATAGAAACCGAGGCGTATTACATCCACGAGAAGGGAAGCCATGCGTCGCTGGGATTCACCCCCAAGCGCGCCGCCCTCTTTTCTCCGGCTGGCGGAATGATCTACATGTACTACGCCCGCGGCGGCGACTCGCTGAACTTTAGTGCTCACGGCGCGGGCAATGCGGTGCTGATCAAGTCCGGGTTCCCGTGGCTGGACGATCTCTCGGGGCCGGAATCTCTGGCCTGCATGCAACGGCTCAATCCCCGCCCAGACGGTGGCGTCCGTGCCCCCGCAGCGCTGTGCGCGGGCCAGACCCTGTTGTGCCGGTCGCTCCACCTGAGGGTACCCGACTGGGATGCCCGCTACTTCACGGACGAGTTCTACGTGGAAGACGTAGGCGTCGCTCCCGAAGCCATCGTGCAGACGACCCGCCTCGGGATCCCGCCGGGGCGCGACGATCATTTGCACCTGCGCTTTGTCGATGCCGGATACGCCCGTTACTGCACGCGCAACCCGTTGCGCCGGGGGCAACGCGAGGGCCAGGACTACGTCGTGCTGCGGCCTGCCATCGAAGACTGCACGCCTGTCCTGCAAGTCTCAAGTGAAGGCACGGTCAAGCACCATCATCAACACGAAACCTAGCATCAGGCCGGAGGTCGCGCTAACTTCCTTGCCTTCGCGATGCGATTCGGGAATGATTTCGTGGCTTACCACGAACAGCATCGCCCCCGCCGCAAACCCCAGCCCCCACGGCAGCAGCACTTCGGAATACTCCACCAGCGTGGCGCCCATCGCTGCTCCGGCGGGCTCGAGCAGCCCCGTGGCGGCGGCAACCGCAGCTGCCCACACGCGATGGTAGCCCACCGATACCAGGGCGATGGCGACCACCATCCCTTCCGGAATGTCCTGTAGCGCAATGCCCGAGGCCAGGGCGGTACCCCGCGCGCTGTCGGTTCCGGCATAGGCCACCCCGATCGCCAGTCCCTCCGGCAGATTATGCAGGGCTATGGCAAACACGAACAGCCAGATGCGCCGCAAGTGCGTGGCCTGACTGCCGCCTTCCTTGCCCTTGATGAAGTGCTCGTGTGGCAGAAAGCGTTCCATCGCAAGGAGCACCGCCGCGCCCAGCAGCACCGCCGCCCCCACCGCCATGCAGGCGCGCAGCGGCGTGTCGCCCAGTGCCTGAGCAGCGTCGATACCAGGCAGGATAAGCGAAAACGCACTGGCCGCGGCCATGACGCCGGCACCGAATCCGAAGAAGAAATGCTGGGTGCGGTCGGACATGGTGCGTGCAAAGAACAACGGAACGACGCCACCTGCGGCAGTGGCGAACGCCGCAAACAGGCCGCCAAGCAATGCATCCAGCACAGCACTGTCCGACCGCCAAAGGCTTGTCCAGGCGTCGTGCAGGAGCACAGCCCCGCCTGCCACCAGGATGACCGTGCCGACCAGGCGCCGCAGCTTCACGGTGAGCGGCAACGCTTTGCGCGTAGACCCCGTGGTATTACTGGAATCCCTGCCTGCAATGTCCATGTCCCGCCTCTCTGCCTGCATTGGCAACCGATCGCAACAAAACAAGCAACGGCCATGCCGCCAGCGGCATGGCCCTACCACTCGTTAACACATGCACTAAACTACTAGATCCTTTCTGACGGTCCGTTTCGTACTATTACCATGCCTAAGCTGAATGTCATTGCTTGCAGTACCCGTCCCTCTCGCAACGGCCTGCCCATTGCCCAGTGGTTCCACTCGTTTGCCCAGAAGCACGGTGGCTTCGAGTCTGAACTGATTGATCTTGCCGAGCTCAACCTGCCCGTCTTCGACGAGCCCGAGCATCCGCGCCTGCAGAAGTACCAGCACGAACACACCAAGAAATGGTCGTCCATCGTCGCCAACGCCGACGCCTTCGTATTCGTGCTGCCCGAATACAACTTCGGGCCTCCCCCGTCGTTTGTCAACGCCATCGACTACCTCTCGCGCGAATGGCATTACAAGCCCGCCGGCTTCGTCAGCTACGGCGGCATGTCGGGCGGCGTGCGCGCAGTACAAGGCGCGAAACTGCTGCTCACCACCATGAAAGTCGTGCCCATGCTCGAAGCGGTAACCATCCCCAACTTTGCGCAGCACATCTCCGCCGACAAGCAATTCGTTGCCACCACGGTGCATGAAGAAGCTGCCACGACCATGCTCAACGAAATGATTCGCTGGGCCCGCGCGCTGGCGCCGCTGCGTGCCTGAATCATCACGCAATCCGCCATGACCTGCACCGAGTGCAGGCAGCAAAAGAAAGGGGCGCCAGATGGCGCCCCTTCAAGTTTGAAACCTTGCTTTCATTTCGTGCAATACCAGCTGGACATCTCGACCATCGCTTCAGCTCTCGACTGAAACTTCAGCGCGTTGTACGTGAGCCTGTTCCGGAGCTCCGGGGCAATAGCTAGCTGGACCGCCGGAACAACCCCACCACGACCAGAACAATGATGGCTCCAATGACGGAAGCGATCCAGCCCGCGGGTTCACCTTCCTGGTACCAGCCAAGACCCCGGCCAAGAAACCCGGCCACCACGGAGCCCACGATGCCCAGGATCGTGGTCAATACGATCCCCATCTTCTGTTCACCCGGCATGACGGCCCGGGCGATGAGCCCCACGATGAAGCCCACCACGATCATTACGATAATGTCCATCATATTCCCTTCCTCTTGACGGTTGCCGGAATGCATGATGCTTTTCGATCATATCCGCCGACCCCACCCGGAGAATGAAACATGTTGCATCCGTAGCGGCACGGCGTCGCATTTTCCCGACAGTACCGGAACGGACTTCCTGTCCTGTCCCGGTCAATTCATCTTCCGGCACGCAATTTCGAACCCGATACGCCTGAGATACTCGCGCAGATCCTGGGGCCAGTCGGCCGTTTTCGCCTCGAACAGCGTGCAGTCTCCGGCGTAGATTGCAAGCAGAGCATCTTCGAAGGGTGGCAGGAAATGTGCCATTGTGGTGGCCACGCGGAACGCAACCTCGTAGGCGTGTTGCTGGCGCTCGCGTAGCAGGGCGGCTGCCCTGGCATCCTCGACCAGCTTGCGAATGGTGCGTGAGGCACCACCAGGCTGTTTCGCCAGCCAGTCCCAATGTTCCGGCAAGAGCGTGATTTCGCGGGCAACCACCCCCAGCCTGGGTCGCCCCGGCCCGCGTGGAGCCTGAGCCTGCGCACCGACATTGCACACGAGCGCATCGGATGCAGCGGGCGGGGCGACCGATGCAGGCTCATCGGCCAAGCCGCCCCCAACCGTTGCGTCGGCGGACGCCAGGGGCCCCGCGAGAGGGTCCGGACCCACGAATGAGAGGGCTTCTTCCGAGCCGGACTGCGCTGCGGAACCGGGCACTCCAACTACTGGCTCGCCATCCAGCCCGCCCACGAGCCACAGTTCGTCGTGCGCGAGGCAGGAGCCTGTGGCATCCATGAACAGACGCAGCCGCGCTTCGGGTATGCGCTGCATGTAGCGGCGCGCATCTTGCTGGACGGTCTGCCACGGACCAGCCGCGACCAGGCGGACCTCGTCAAACAATGTCACCGGTTCCTGCGGCGCGATCGTGGGTCGGCTTGACATATGAAAGGCGAATATTTACAAAGAGTAGGCTCGGAAACCCCGGCAGTACGCCAGGCGCGGGAAGCCGGTCCGCCACCCCGCCTATTGTCTGCCACTTACCTTGTAAGTAGATCCATGGAACACACTTTACCCCCTCTTCCTTTCGCCAAGAACGCACTCGAGCCGCATATGAGTGCGGAAACGCTGGAGTATCACTACGGCAAGCACCACCAGGCCTATGTTACGAACCTGAACAAGCTCATCCAGGGCACTCCGTTCGAGAACAAGGACCTGGTCAGCATCGTTCGTGAATCCAGCGGCGGCATCTTCAACAATGCCGCACAAGTGTGGAACCACACGTTCTTCTGGAACTGCCTCTCGCCGCAAGGCGGTGGTGAGCCCAGTGGCGCGCTGGCCGAGGCCATCGCCAAGAAGTGGGGCGACTACGCCAAGTTCAAGGAAGCCTTCACGGCATCCGCTACCGGAAACTTCGGGTCCGGCTGGACGTGGCTGGTACGCAAGCCCGATGGCTCGGTCGACATCGTCAACACCAGCAATGCCGCAACCCCGCTGACTACCGACGACGTTCCCCTGCTCACCATCGACGTCTGGGAACACGCCTACTACATCGATCACCGCAACGCGCGTCCGAAGTTTGTCGAGGTGTTCCTGAACAACCTCGTCAACTGGAAGTTTGCTGAAGAAAACTTCGCCAAGGCCTAAGACGCGTCAGAGGCAACCGGCCCACCCTCCGTGGGCAGGTTGCCCAAGAAAGACAGTGCAGCCGGAGCTCTTCAACAGGGCTCCGGCTTTTTTTCATGGCTCGCGCACGGCGGTGCGCAGATCTGGCCGCGCGGCCCAACCCGCGCCGGTTACGCCTGCGGCACCAGCGCGAGCACCCGCAACGGGCTGCCGGACCCACCCTGGATCTTGAGTGGCGCTGCCAGGATCACGGCCCCCGTAGGTGGAAGCTGATCGAGATTCTTCAGGCACTGCAGACCGAACTTGTTGGCACCATGCATCAGCGTATGGCATGGATACGGCAGCGGCCATTTCATGGACTGGCCCGCGTCGGTGTTGATGGTTTCAACCCCGAAACCCAGGATGTCGCGCTGGATGAGCCACTCGACCGCAGCCTGCGACGGACCCGGCGTATGCGGCCCGTCTTCCTGCATGTTGGCATAGGTCTCGAGACTGCGCTTCGACCAGTCGGTACGGAACAGCACCCAGGCCCCTGCCGGAATGCGGCCATGCTGCTCTTCCCAACGCACCAGGTGCTCCACTTCAAGGATGAAGTCGGGGTTCTTCGCTACCTCGGCGGAGCAGTCGACCACCACGGCCGGCGCGACAAACTTGCCGACCGGAATGGTATCGACCGAGTTGTTGGGATGATCCTTGCCGGTCACCCAGTGAACCGGGGCATCGAAGTGCGTGCCCGTGTGCTCGCCGCACGAGAAGTTGTTCCAGTACCAGGCAGGACCCTTCTCGTCGTACCGGGAGATCGTCTCTTGAGTAAACGCCCACACCTGGCCGAATTCAGGCGGCAGTTTGAGTGCCGGAAATTCGGGTGAAAGAGTATGGGTAAGGTCGACGACGCGTATCTTTCCGCTCGCCAGATCGGCCGCAAAAGCAGCCAGTGACGTGGACTGGGTCATGGAAAACATCTCCTCAAAATGCGCGGCCAGCGCCGCTGCATCAGACTTTCGGATCACTCGATGCGGATGCCCGCGCTCTTGATGACGTTGTCGTAAATGCGCAGTTCATCGTTGATGAGGCGGGCGAACTCGTCGCCGGGTGCCGCGATGATATCCGTGCCGAGAGCGGCGAAGCGCTCCTGCACCGCCTGAGAGTTCAGCACCTGCACGAAAGCTTCGTGCAACGTGGCCACGATGTCATCGGGCGTGCCCGCGGGCACGAAGAAACCCGTCCAGGTCGCGGCGTTGACGCCATCCACCCCGGCTTCCGCCACCGCCGGGACGTCGGGCAGGGCATCAACCCGCTTCGCGGTGGTTACCGCCAGCGGCCGAATGCGTCCGGCCCGGATCTGAGGCAACGCGGGAGCGAGGGCATCCATCAGCACCGGGACGTGACCGCCGATGACGTCCTGCTGCGCCGGCGCACTGCCGTTGTAGGGCACTCCGGTGATGTCCAGACCCGCACGCATCTTGAAGAGCTCGCCCACCACCTGGGCCGGTATGGCACCGTGCGCATAGCTGAGCTGACCCTGGTGCTCACGCACGTATTTGATGAACTCGTCGAGCGTTCTGGCAGGAAAATCGGGGTGGACAGCCAGCACCATGGGCATGGACGTAGCCAACGTGACCGGCCTGAAATCCTTGACCGGATCGTACGGCAGTCTGGAATACAGCGCCGGGTTCATGACCATCGTAGCGTCGATCGCCGTAAATACGGTGTAGCCGTCGGGCTTGGCTTTGGCGACATGCTGTGCTGCGATCACCGTGTTGCCGCCCGGCCGGTTCTCGACCAGCACCGGCACCCCAAAGTGCTCGGACAGCCCCTGCCCGACCACGCGGGACAGGATATCGGCCCCCCCACCCGGCGGGAACGGCACCACAATGGTAATGGGCCGATCCGGGTAGGCAGCCTGAAGAACGCCCGGCGCACCAATGAGGGCAGCGAGCACGCACGCAGTACGCAAAACACGCTTGAACACCGTATTCATCCATGTCTCCATGATGCAATCGCCCCCTTTTCCTTTGTTGCTTTGCGGGGGCAGTCCGAATACTTCATAACTGAAGTATTTGTCTAGCGTAAATCGCGCGCGCGGAGACTGCAACCCGTAACAGTCCCTATGGCATGGGGCAGGCCGGGAACAGTTCGCCTGTCCCATGGATGAACGGCCGACTTGCACATTCACCCTCTCCAGGTTTGAGCCGCAGCACGCGGCGGTGTCCGGAGGCAGACGAATGTCCCCCCGAACGGCGTTCAAGAGCCACAAAAAAACCCTGCCACACCGAATTGGTGAGCAGGGCGGACAAGGACCCGAACCGGCAACTCCGGTGTAGGCCACCGACGATGTCGGGGGCCTGGCCGGTCAGGGGTCGTCTGCCGTTTCCGGATCAGGACGCGAACACATCAGAAATCGACGTCGGCCGGGCTAGACGTGGTCGGACGCTCTTCCTTCGGGATTTCCGTCACGCCCGCCTCCATGGTCAGCATGAGGCTGGCAATCGAAGCCGCGTTCTGCAGGGCAGTACGTGTGACCTTGGTAGGATCGACGACCCCCGCTTCGACCAGGTCACCGTAAGTACCCGTGGCAGCGTTGTAACCGTAGTTTCCTGTACCTTCCAGCACCTTGTTGACGACGACGGACGGTTCCTCACCAGCGTTGGCTGCGATCGTGCGCAACGGAGCTTCGACTGCCTTGCGCACGATCTGGATACCGGCATCCTGATCAGTGTTGTCGCCCTTGAGCGTATCAAGCGCCTTGCGTGCCCGCAGCAGCGCCACGCCACCACCCGGCACGATGCCCTCCTCGACCGCGGCACGCGTCGCGTGCAACGCGTCATCGACGCGGTCTTTCTTCTCTTTCATCTCGACCTCGGTGGCGGCACCGACCTTGATTACGGCCACACCGCCAGCGAGCTTCGCGACCCGCTCCTGCAGCTTCTCGCGGTCGTAATCGGAAGTGGCCTCTTCAATCTGGGCCTGGATGGCCTTGACGCGGGCGCTGATACGCGCCTGATCGCCAGCGCCACCCACAATGACGGTGTTCTCCTTGTGGACTGCGATACGCTTGGCCTTGCCCAGGTCGGCCAGTTCGGCCTTCTCGAGCGTCTTGCCGGTTTCCTCCGAAATGACCGTACCACCGGTGAGGATCGCGATGTCTTCCAGCATGGCCTTGCGCCGGTCGCCAAACCCGGGCGCCTTCACCGCCGCAACCTTGAGCACACCCCGCATGGAGTTCACCACCAGGGTGGCCAGCGCTTCACCTTCGACGTCTTCCGCGATGATGAGCAAGGGCTTGCCGGCCTTCGCAACCTGTTCAAGTACCGGGAGCAGGTCGCGGATGTTGCTGATCTTCTTGTCGTGGATCAGCACCAGCGCGTCTTCAAGCTCGGCAACCTGCTTCTCGGGCTTGTTGATGAAGTACGGGCTCAGGTAACCACGGTCGAACTGCATGCCCTCGACCACTTCGAGCTCATTCTGGAGCGACTTGCCGTCTTCGACGGTGATGACGCCCTCCTTGCCCACCTTGTCCATGGCGTCGGCAATGATCTTGCCAATCGATTCGTCGCTGTTGGCCGACAGGGTGGCAACCTGCGCGATTTCCTTGCTGGTAGCGATGGGCTTGGACAGCCGCTTGAGCTCATCGACGATGGCGTTGACCGCCTTGTCGATACCTCGCTTCAGGTCCATGGGGTTCATGCCGGCGGCCACGTGACGATGGCCTTCCTGGACGATTGCCTGTGCCAGCACCGTGGCCGTCGTGGTTCCGTCACCGGCGACGTCATTGGTCTTCGACGCCACTTCCTTCACCACCTGGGCCCCCAGGTTGGCGAACTTGTCCTTCAGTTCAATTTCCTTGGCGACGGTGACGCCATCCTTCGTGATCAGCGGTGCGCCAAAACTGCGTTCGATGAAGACATTGCGGCCCTTGGGGCCCAGGGTAACCTTCACCGCATTGGCAAGGACATTCATGCCCTCGAGAATGCGGTTACGCGCGTTGTCGTGAAAGAGGATCTGCTTTGCTGCCATATGACTTCTTCCTCCGGAATCAATGATGAGACATCACGCCGTCATGCTGCCTTTCTCTCGGCCGTCTGGTTCAGCTCGACAACGGCCAGAACCTCGTCTTCGCGCAGTACCAGCAGCTCTTCATCATTGATCTTGACGGTCTGGCCCGCGTACTTGCCGAACAGCACGCGCTCGCCGACTTTCACGGACATTGGTTGAAGCGCGCCATCGGAAGAACGTTTGCCGGGGCCGACGGCGATGACTTCGCCCTGATCAGGGCGCTCGGCGGCTGAGTCGGGAATCACGATGCCACCAGCCGAAGTGTGGGTGGGTTCGATGCGTTTGACGACAATCCGGTCATGAAGGGGACGAATCGACATCTGATCAGTCTCCTTAGCGTATTCTCAGATCACCAGGGAAACGCAACAGGACAAGTACCGGGAATGCCGGCGCCTGCCCTCGTTTTGCGACATCAAAATGGGACTGCGAGTATCGTTTTCAAGACCGGTAAATTGTTACACAATGTAACCTTCTCTGTGGGGTGCAGGCCGGCGTTTCGGAGGTACGGTTCACGCGCGGTAGATGAGCAAGCCATCACCCGTGCCCAGACGGTAGACATGCCGCCCGGGCCGGTGGCGGTCGAATGCCGCCGGCGGTACAGGACAAGGCCCAGTGCGCCGGAGATCGCTCTCGAGCGTGACGTCGTCGCCGGGAATCTGAGCCCACACACCCTGGGCACGCGGGCGAAACAGCCATCGGATATACCCGCGCAACGCCGCGGCTTCCAGCATGCGTTCCTGGTCGGGGGCCTCGACCAGCACCGGGCTGTCCTGCATGTCGGGGTAATGGGCGAAGGCGCGGTGGCACGCCAGCGTTTCGCTCAACGGCGCGTTCAGGCGCCACCAGGGCCGGTGGGTAACGCGTTCGAGATCCCACGCACCCAACCTCCAGGCAGCCTCCAGCATGGCCTCGTCGAGATGTTCCGCCCTGGACCAGGCAAGATCCAGCTGAAGTGCCGAGCCCGGGACGGAACGCAGTGGCACCCTGAAAGAGTCGTGAATCCTGACGGTGGTTTCGCGAAAGAACCCGTGCCAATAGAGCGTCAGGAGCAGCGGAGTACCGGGTTTCGCAACCGCGCTGAGGGTGACGGCGTAAAGTGGCAATCGCATCGCCTCGGCCTGATTCTGGATATACGAAAGGATGTCCATACCGCGACCTCCTTGTGGCTCCGAACCATTCGCTGCTCCGAACCGGCAAACAGCCCCTGACCGGTTACTAAACTATAGTAGCCCGGCACGATAGATGTTTGCTGCGCTCAGCGCACGGCCACCTTGATGGATCTCGGCTTGCCCGGGGTCATCTTTGGCAATTCGACACGCAATACACCATTGCGATACGTAGCCCTGGCGTCGTCCGCGCGAACCGCAGCCGGCAAAGGCACCGCCCGATGGAATGACCCATACGCGCACTGCATGACGCGCCAGCGCCCCTCCGTCGACTCCTTCTCGAAACGTTTCTCACCCGAGACGATCAGGGTATCACCTCGTACCTCGATGGACAGGTCGTCCTTGTCGACGCCCGGAACCTCGAGTTTCACCACCACACGCTGTTCGTCTTCAAAAACGTCGCCACCGATCAGCGCCCAGTTGCGCGCGGGCCAGAATGCCATGTCGTCGATTTCCGCGTCATCGGGCAACTGCGTTTTGTCGCCCGCCCGAAAACGCGTCAGAGCATTGGACGCTGCGTCGGCCAGATTTCGCCATCCCTCGGCAAGGCTTTCCCAGAACGAGCCTACGGTGTCTTTGACGATATCTCCTTTCATGGCTTTGACCTCCATGACATTGCACTTGAACACCCTGCGCGGATCGGGACAATCCGTCGGTCCGCCAGCAGAACTTCTGAACAACTTCTCAGACCGCCCGACTGCGCCAACGGGATCGCATGTCCCCGCTCAGACCACCTGGATGTCGATACGGCGCGGCTGGGCGTGCTGTGCCTTGGGAATTCTCAGCTTCAACACTCCGTTCCCGTATTCGGCGCTGACCTTTTCGGTGTCAAGGTCTCTGGACAGCGTAAAGACACGCCGATAACGGGGTCGGCTGAATTCAACATGGCGCGCGCTCATGTTCTCGGGGGCTGCCAGTTTCACTTCGCCCTCGATGGTGAGCGTATCGCGCTCAACATGCACGCTCAACGCGTCTTTCGGTACGCCCGGCAGATCCGCATAGAGCGTGATGCCCTCGGCATCTTCGTAAACGTCTACCAGTGGCGGCACCGACGGTTGGTCGACCTCCTGCCGTTGCGGAGCAGTTTGCAAGTCAGCCATGACTAACCTCCTTCGAATTTCTCATTACTGGACGGCGATACGGCGCGGCGCAGTCTCGGCCGCCCGGGGCAGATGCACGTGCAGGACCCCGTCGCGATAGGTCGCCCTAGCCTGGTCAGGATTTATTCCATCCGGCAATGACAGGACGCGCCGGAACTTGCCAGCAAAACGCTCGTCGATATGGCAGGTTGCGCCGTCGGGTACCGCTGCGGCTTTGCGCTCGCCGGCAATGGTGATGGTGCCCTTGTCGATCTGCACATCGAGCGAGGACGCGTCCAGCCCAGGAGCAAAGACGTAAATCTCCACGGCCTCGGCAGTGTCGCCGATATTGATTGCCGGGAATCCACGCCCCCGAATACTGGGTCCATTGCGGAATGCCTGGTCCATGAGGCGTTGCAGCCGATCGAATTCGGCGAAAAAGTCGCGCGGAAATAAAGATCGGTAAACCATGCGAGGCTCCTTAAGACGCGATGGAAAGAACTCCGTTCAGCTGCAGGAGTCGTTTTTATAGATAGTCCCATCACGGTCGATTTTCAAGTTCGTCCCAAATCCGGGATCTCGTCCATAATCCGGGACATTTCCAGAAAGCCCCGCACAGGTGAGTGAGCTGCCCCCCTTACCGATCGCCTCTTGCCTCGCTACGGTGGCCTGATGCGAGCCCCGTAGCCCACTGCTGTCTGGCGGCACATATGGGCGCCATCAACGGAAATGCAAGCATGCCGCGGCCGACAGGCTAGCGCGCCAGGAACAGCTTCAGGCCGAAGCCGACCAGGCAACTGCCAGCCAGACGCTCCACCCATTTCACCAGCTTGTGGTTGGCGCGGATGCGGTCTGCGAGGTGTTGCACGACCAAAACCAGCCCGCTGCAGTAGATGAATGTGATGACGATGACGGTGGCCGCCATGAACGAGAAAGTCACCAGGCCCCGATGAGTTTCGGGACTGATGAACTGCGGAAAGAAGGCCATGTAAAAGAAGATGGCTTTCGGGTTCAATACCGTAATCAGGGCGGTCTGCCGGAAGTATCTGCCCGGCCGGAACTTCAAGGTACCCTGCGCCTCCGGTTTCTTGAACAGCATTTGCGCTCCCAGCCAGACCAGGTAAGCTGCGCCTGCCCATTGCAGGGCCCTGAAGAGCACCGGCCACGCATGCAGGACCGCTGCCACCCCGCCGGCGGCCATCCACAGCAGGACCTGATCACCCGCGATGATGCCCAACGTGGCTAGCAACCCACCCTTCACGCCGCCGTAGCTCGTGGAGGCGATCAGTGCCAGGGTTCCCGGACCGGGCAGGATCAGCAGCATGAAGAATGCGGCCACGAAGGCCCCATAGTCGGTTACACCAAGCATCATCGCCCTCAAGCAAACCACCGATTGTACGTGCGCTACACATTGCCCGGTTCCATACTGCTTCTGAGTCAGCCACCGCAGCCGCCAGGCCACGACTGACTGCGGCATCTGCAGCCGACACATATGGATACCAGCGCGCACATCCGCACACAGGCACGCGCGCTTTTCGCGCCCATACTGAGAGCTTCAGCAACACCCTTACGGGAGTACTCCATGCACAAACTACTTGCTGCCGCCTATGCTGCCGCTGCCCTCTCGGTTGGAGCAACCACGGTGATGGCAGCCCAGACCGGAGCGCCGACCTCCACACTGAACCAATCGGGCACGCCGTCCCCCGCCGCGACGGAACGTGCAACCACGCCGCCTGCCGGCAGTGCACAGACTCCGGGCAGTACCACTGTTTCTGACGATCAACTCCAGCGCTTTGTAGCTTCGGCACAGCAGATCGCGGCGCTCACCGACAAGTATTCAGCGCAGTATCAGAGCGCAGCCGACGACGCAGCGAAAAGGCGCATCGTTGACGAAGCCAACCAGCGCATGACTGAAGCGGTGCAGGCGAACGGCCTTACCGTGCAGGAGTTCAATCGTATTGGAGATGCGGTAGAAAACGACCCGGCGCTGGCGCAACGCGCACGCCAGATGTTGCGTTAGGCCGCCACGACGCACACGACAAACCCCTAAAAGTAACGCACAAGGCCTGCAATGGCATCGCCATTGCAGGCCTTGCTGTTTCAAACGTACCACGAGGGGGCTGAAACGCTACATCCGGAGCTCTTTCAGTACCCACCGGCTGCCCTGCGGCAGGTACTCCACGCTCATCTGATAATAGGTTCTTACCTTCGCCTTGAATGTATTCGTGGTATCAACGTAGCCGGACAGACTGAACTCGCATGGCCGGCTTGTAGTGATCATGATGTCGTGCCCCACGGTGTCGGGAAAGCTTGCCCTGGCATTGGGTGCCAGCGCCTTCTGCAGCAACTGCTGGCTGGCACGATACGCCTGTTGATAGTCGGTACAAATCTGGTTCTGGTCGACCTTGTCGGCTACCACTACCTCGAGCGGAGCCCGCGGCTGCTCGATACCGGCCGACGTCAGACCCGTGTATAGAAACACGACGAACACCGCCAGCAGCCCTACGGCAAATACGTTTCTCATAAGGTGCCTCGCTCCACTTTTTGGAATTAGATTACATCAGGCGAATTGCCTTGTGAACGAGTTTATCGACGCATGTGTAACAACTACGGGGTGGGTTTTCCCTAATGAAACATCATCACTCGCGCCGGACTGCAGCATCACATCGGGAAAACCATTACCCGAAGAACCATTCCACGCATTGACGGTACGCCTGCCCAACGCCACATGCATGCCGGAATATCATCCCTGCCGCCAGCCGCCGGTTCTTGTCATCGGGACAGCGGCAGGCACCACGTCGGGTCCGCATGATTCCATACCGCCATGACGCTGCGCCATCGATTCGCCTATTCCTGATCACTGGCCGGTGCTGGCCGATATCTTTTTCTGATTCTCATGATCGATTGCACGAAAAGATTCATCGAATCATTTCGCGTCATGGCGGAATCTGATTCGCGGAGTATTCGCGAACGCATTCTCAGGTGAACGTGCTGCTGTACCTCATGCCTTTCAATCATTCATGTTGGCATATTTTGAGAAATTCCAACGGTGCGGAACGTGCCCAGAAGCGCAAATTCGCCGCTACCGTTGCGCAAGGTACAGCCTCGCGCAACCACGGGTCTACACGGCCGGCAGCCGTGCCAATTCACCTGACTCCAATCGCAGCTCCTCCCACTCGTCATCCTCATCCACGCCGGCCGCCGGATGCACACTCGACCCTGCATCCGAATGGGCCGCGCCGGTGGCCACCCTGAAGATGGCCACCGCATCGGCCAGCCGCCGTGCCTGGTCTTCCAGCGAGGCGGCTGCGGCGGCCGCCTCTTCCACGAGGGCTGCGTTCTGCTGAGTGGCGCCGTCCATTTGCGATATGGCCTGGTTGACCTGTTCGATGCCGCTGGCCTGCTCTTCCGACGCGACTGCAATCTCCTGCATGAGATTGGTGACGCGGGCAACCGCGACCACGATCTCGCGCATGGTACCGGCAGCCAGCTGCACCTGGTGCGACCCCTCATCGACGCGCGAGGAGGACTCGGCGATCAGCTCCTTGATTTCGCGCGCTGCTTCAGCACTGCGCTGCGCCAGCGACCGCACCTCGCCCGCTACCACCGCAAACCCTTTCCCGTGCTCGCCTGCGCGAGCGGCCTCCACCGCCGCATTGAGCGCGAGAATGTTCGTCTGGAATGCGATGCCCTGGATGACGTTGGTAATTTCCGCGATCTTCGCGGAGCTTTCCGTAATGCCGTCCATGGTGGCGACTACCCGCTGCATGGCCTCACCGCCCTGGTCGGCCACCATCGAGGCATTGCGGGCCAGCGACGTAGCTTCATTGGCATTCTGGGCGTTGTTCTTCACGGTCACGGCAAGCTGTTCCATGCTGGCGGCAGTTTCCTCCAGCGATGCAGCCTGCTCTTCCGATCGGGCAGCCAGCTCGGCATTGCCGTTGGCGATTTCGCGGGCCCCACCATTGATCTGGCTCACACCTTCACGTACCACGGTCACGGCGCGTATCAGGAACTGCTGCATGGTCTGCATGGCACGCATCAGGTGGCCAAGTTCATCGCCGCGCGTAGCCGAGATCTCCTGGGTGAGGTCACCTTCCGCGATCGCATTTGCCAGCGCAACCGTGCGCTCGAGCGGACGCGTGATCTGGCGCGAAATCCACCATGCCGTCGCCAGGCCCAGTACGAGGGCAAGTATGGCGATACTGGCCATGATGGCGGTCGCTCGCCGCATGGTGTGGTCGGCCTCCTCGTAAGCAGCCGCATACAGCCTCTGCGCCGCATCGGTAAGGCTTTCGCCGATCTTGTCCATGTCGGCGTTGGCCTGCTGCTCTTGCCGGACGGCAGGAAGATACTGCTTCAACAGGCTGCGCAGTTCACCCAGCATATCGTTGAATCCGAGCGCAACGGCCTGGTCATCTGGCGACAACTTGTCGACCAGTGCCTTCACATCAGCGGAAAGCATGTCGATCGAGCGCATGAGTTCGGCCTCAGCTGCCTGGGCAGGATTCAGCAGCATGCCCCGAATGTTGAAACGCACGTAGGCGTACTGGGTTTCCAGCCGGCCCAGCTCCAGCAGGATCGCGCTCAGGTTGTCTCCGTAGAACGCGTCGTCTGAGCCCAGCTTGCGGGCGAACTGGTCGCGCAGGCTGGCGAGGTCGTTGGTGAGCAGGTTTGCGACGGCGCGCCAGCTTCGATTCGCGTCTACGCGCGCCTGGTGCTGCGTCACCAACGTGGTGCGCCGCGCGCGATACGTCTGTATGAGGTCGCTCATTGCCTCAAGGGCGGCGCGGTCGGCCTTGCTCCAGTTCAGCGAGCGCGCCGACTCGATCGCATTCGCCAGTGCCTTGAGCGATTCGTCGTTGCGAGCCATGTGCGTGTCATCAAACTCGCGCATGTACTCGAGGCGCGCAACGCTCAGATCTGAAACGATGTTCCGGAACGTGGCAGCGGCTTTCGTCTTATCGATACTCTGGTGTGCGCTTCTCATGCCGGTCCCGCCGGTGATGGCGATGAGTGCTGCCAGCAGAAGGACAACGCCGAACCCCACATACAACTTGCTTGAAACGCGAATGTCTTGCAAACCGTGACGCAACGAAAACACAGCAACCCGCCTTTACGCAGTAATGGGTGTAGGAGTCGCAACGGCCACGCACGCCTCCGAGATCGGGAGCTTCGGGGCCTTGTGAGGGCGACAGCGGCTCCTGCTATGGGACTGACCCGCCGATACGGCCCCTTGAAAGGCGTACGCTACGCGTTGATTGTAATACGGAGTAACCCTAGTAACGTTCCATTATGAGGAATGATGTTTCATTACTTTCGGAATCGCCGCCGCCGGCACGACGCCATCAACTGGCACATGGTTCCGGCGCTTCCTCATTGGCAAAGCGCTTCCCGTCCTGAAATGCCGGGGGATCAGCGCCGTGAAATGGTGTATTTGTTGGTACGAATGCCACTGCGGGCACAATCAACGCCCCGGTGGGTGAGCAAGCGGCATGGTGATTTCCGTGACATGCAACGCGCTCCGGTCGACCACCGGGCACCTCACCCGGCACCTCGGGTGCGTGAGCGATAGGCGGTGCAAACCCCTTGCGGCCGGTATCGCCCGGGCAGCAATGCCGGAGACACGCGCTGCCGGTGCCACCTGCGTGCAATTACCAGTGCGCATGCCCGCCCTGCCTATATAATTGCAAGATTGTGCATTCCCAGGCGCTCCCAGGGCGGGCGGCACGGCCGCCCCCACTCTTCGGAAAGCTTGTAGCGTAATCCATACCTTATTCATAAGCGCTCGCTTGCATCAAGCCGAAACCAGTCAACGCATGCCCTCAAATACGAGTCCAAAACATCGCAACCTGCTTGGGCTTCTGCGCGAGGCCCGGATGGTGCTGAACCAGCAGTTATGGCCGTACCTCCGCGCCCACGGGTTAAGCATTACTGAACCACAGTGGCGTGTCGTTCGCGCGCTGACGCGTGATGAGCTGCGCATCAAGCATGGGGTGGAGACAGGAAGGGTCGCCAAGGATGCCCGCATCCTGTCACCCAGCCTTTCGGGCATTCTGGCCCGCATGGAGCAGAGCGGGCTGGTAACGCGCGAGAAAGCACCCAACGATGCCCGGCTCAGCATCGTCAAGCCTACCGAGAAATGCCTGGAAATCGTCGAGTCGATGCGCGAGCCCCTTGAAGCGTACTATCGTTGGCTCGAGCAGCGCTTTGGCACGGAGAACCTGGCCCAGCTCTATCGTTTGCTCGACATGATCATTGAAATGGGCCCCGACGCTCAGCCCGATGTCATTCCGGGCAGGGGAAACCCGGAAGGGGCCAGTCGCGCGGGTTCCGCGGCCGAGTTCGCCGACGAATAACCTCTGGCTGAATGCCGCGACAGTGCGGCCATGAACATGAAGGAGGGCGTGGTCCGTCCCGGGCGCGTTCCATGCTCTTCGCTTGCTGGCCGCGCTTGAGCGCAATGTTGCGGTGCTGCGGTCGTTGTCCGGCGGGCACGCAATAATATTCTTACATTTCCGACGCGCTGAATACCCCGGCCGGACAGCGCCCGGGCATGAACGCATTGACCGCTCAAATTGCCCGACCATCCGGGCCATGTTCGACGCGGTCACGAACTGCGCTTCTGCCTGGTCGCCGCCTCCACTCCCTCCTTTGGCGCTCCTCCTCTCCTTGCTCTTGTAGCAGGCAGATCGAATTACTTGTAGAAGCCGAGCGTCATCATGTTCGTAACTTCAGGACCAGGCTGGCCGAAGATCTTCTTCATGTACAGCAAGGCGGCATTGTCACGCGCAGCTGAACCGTGGTTGCGCATGGAAGCCAGGTCGATATAGTCCCGGAACAGCGGATTGGACTTCATCACGACTGCAGCACCCACGTGCGGCCAGATCTCGTTGATGGCCTCGAAGCACTGGCCAGCAGCGTCAGTAGCCTCGTACTTCACGCGCAGTCGGGTTTCATCATCGGGAACGCCACCGGCGCACGCGATGTCGAACAGTTCGCGCCAGTTGTCGAGGTGGCGCTTTTTCACACCGCGAACCTTGGTCATCACGCTGGCAAGGCGCATTTGCATGAAGGGGTTGGTCTGCACGGGAATTCCCGTACCCAGCTTCGAGTGACGCGCACGGGTCTGGCGGATGAACTCGTCAAGCATGCCTACGGTCAGGCCGATGGCGCTGTTGGCCATGGTAGAGGTGAACATGCCGAGCCACGACAGGCGATACAGCGGAGTCTTGTTGATCGACCAGCCAGGGTTCCGATCGTGATACGTGTCCATCAGGGAGTGGGCCCGATACTCCGGTACGAAGACGTTCTCGAGCTTCACCGACTTGCTGCCAGTACCCTTCAGACCGTAAACATCCCAGGTGTCGTGGAGAATGGTGAAATCGCTGCGCGGCACGAGGAAGTTGTACAACCCGCCACCCAGGACCACCCATGTAGCATGGTCTACCCCGCTGGAGAACGCCCAGGTGCCGTTGAGGAGGAAGCCGCCGTCGACCTTCTCCCACTTGCCCAGCGGAGCATACGCGCTCGAAGCGCGGGTATCGGGACCGGTCGCCCAGAACTCTTCCTGCAGTTTCGGATGCATCAGCGCGACTTCGAACGAGTGCACCGTGAGCTGGCCACCGATCCAGGCAGAAGACGGGTCGGCCGATGCGATCTTCATGATGCCTTCAAAGAACATGGCCGGAGGCAGCTCCAGGCCACCGAAGCTCAGGGGCGTCAGCGCACGGAATACCCCCACCTTCTCCATCAAGGCTACCGACTCGTGCGGCACCATGCCCTGTTCATCCGACAGATGCCGCCGGCTGCGCAGTTCATCCAGGATGCCGTCAACCGCTTCGAGATACCGTTGCCCGGCAGCGAACGCCCGTTCCTTGTAAGCCTGATTATCCGTGATAGCAGCTTGCACTTGTGCGTTGGTATCTACCGCGTTCATACATCACCTTTATTTAAAACATTAAACATAGGTTAATTATTTGTCCGTACTTTTGGGCGGTCGGTTTCCTCTTCCGGAAAAAGATCCGCCCTGGTGTCTTCTTCAGCGATTCGTCTCGATCCGCCCTCAACCCTCCAGGAAACTCACGACGAGTCTGTTGAACTCATTGAGTTTCTCGTAAGGTACCCACAAACCGCACTTCCCGAAAATATGGACTTGCGAGTTTTCTATCAGGCTGTGCAGGAACAACGCGCTTTCGAAGGAATGCGTGCGATTCTCGCGCCCCCAGATGATGAGGGTTTCGCATTTGATCTGATCAACCTTCTTCCAGAGATCGGTGGGTGTCTGCTTCCTGGTCGTACGCCCTTCCGGTGCGTTCTTGAGGAACTCCGGATCAATGCTGGCCAGATAGCGCTCCTGGATCACCTCTTCGGTGATCAGCTCCTTGTCATAGATGAGCTGCTCGAGGTACACGCGCATTTTTTCCGGACTGGGCCCGTCACCGCTCAGGTACTCATAGCTGGCAGGTCGGAGCGGCTTCATGCCAAACATCGAACGGCTGCCCGCCGAGCTCACCAGCACCAGGCGGTCCACCACCTCGGGATGATTGATCGCCATGAGCATGGCGACCGAGCCTCCCGTCGCCATGCCGAGCACATGCGCGCGCGACTCACCCAGCGAATGGATGAGTCCGACCATCATGCGCGCGTAGAACTCGTGCCGGCCCGACTGGATGTCAGGCTTGTCCGACTTTCCGTAACCGGGCAGATCGATTACGACGGTACGAAAATGTTTGCTGAGTTCGGGTACATTTCGTCCAAAGTTGATCCACCCGGTCGCCCCTGGAGCGCCTCCATGAATGCAGAGCAGCAACGGTCCACTGCCCACATCGTGGTAATGCAGGCGGCACCCGTCAATGGACACGAACCGGCTTGAAGTTTCCTGTAGGCGTTCCATGGGCATGTACTTTCTTGCGAAGTTGCGGTTGCAATGCGTGAGAATTACGACTGCGGCGTGAAGCCGGACTTCTTGATCACTTCTGACCAGTACTCCAGTTCTTCATTCTGGTACTTGGCCATGTCATCCGGGTTCTTGTACATCGGCGCCATGGCGAACGACTTGCGCAGGCCGTCGATCACTTCCGGCTTGTCCAGCACGCGGCCAATCGCGGCGCTGATGGTCTCGAGTTCCTGTTTCGGGGTATTGGCTGGTGCCCAGATCGCCATCCAGGCATTCCCGCCCGTCACGTCCACACCCTGCTCCTTCATGGTCTTTACATCGGGCAGCAGCGGTGAACGTTCCTCGGTGAACACGCCAAGAATCTTGACCTTGTCGCCGTGCGAAGCTATCTCCACGGCAGAAATCACTGCAGCCGGAATATGGTCGCCAATGAGCGCGGTCACGCTTGCCCCGTTGCTGGAGAATGGCACAACCTGCATCTCAATGCCCAATGCGTCGGCGAAGGCTTCGCCAACGAGGTGCGTGTGGCTGCCCATGGCGGCGGACCCGAACGATGCGCTCTTCGGGTTGTCCTTCAGCCACTGAACGAGATCCTGAACGTTATCGACTTTCAGGTGGGGGGATACAGCCAGGCCCAAGGGGTAGGCCGTCAGCGTGGCGACCGGTGCATAGTCCCGCGTCATGCTGTACCCACGCTCGTTCTCGTTGTACATGATCTCCCGGAAAATCGTGCTCGAGAACGGGGCCAGGAGCAGCGTGTTGCCATCAGGCGCGGCCTTGGCCAGGGCGCGGTTGGCGATCAGTGCGTTGCCGCCCGGGCGGTTTTCCACCAGGACGGTGCGGCCCAGCTCGGGCGAGAGGTGGGTTGCGATGAAACGCGCCAGCAGATCGGTCGCCCCGCCGGCGCCGTATCCGACGATGATGCGAATCGGCCGGTCATCGGCCTGGGCGGCACCCGCCACCGCGCCCAGAGAAACCGCGAGAGCCATGGCTACCCCGCGCACCCATTTCTTCATGCTCATCTCCTTATTGCTACAAGAGTCTCAGCTTTGCTCAGCTGTTTTTGATTTGAGGATTCAAGGCGGCAAGCTGTTGTGCCTGGCCGCGTAGAAAGCGCAGCATGTGCGCGTGGAAATCGTCCGCACGTTCGATCATGGTCCAATGGCCGCAGTGGCCGAACAGCACCATGTCGGCATTTGGGAAGGCCTCGGCACCTGCCAGAGCATCCTCGGGCGGGTTGATTCGGTCTTCGCGGCCATAGATGAACAGCGTCGGAACCAGACACTGCTTTGCTTTTTCGTAGTTGAAGGGCGACAGCTTCTTGATTTCCTCGCGCTTTCTGGTGGCCTCCAGATGGCGTTCGTACGCCCCCGGACGCTCGGCCATCTTCACCCGGAACTCGATCAGCCGCTCCGTGAGGATGCGCGGGTCGTTGACCAGGTGTTCCATGGCACGACGCACCAGATCGCGTGAATACGGCACATATTCGCCGCGCGAAGTCTGGTTGGGCTCGAAACGCGAACCGTGCTGCCAGCGCGCGCCACCGGTACCGATGATGATGTTGCCCAACACGCGTTCCGGGTGGTTGATGGCGAGATCGGCCGTGACCATGCCACCCAGCGAGTTGCCAATGAACCAGGCTTTTTCAAGGCCCAGATGCTGCATGAGGCGCAGCAGCAGGTCCACATGGTTGGGCCGCCACGGCTCTACGCCTTCGGGTGTTTCCGTCCAGCCGTAACCGTACAGATCCGGAGCTATGACGCGGTAACCTGCTTCAACCAGCACCGGAATCGTCAGATAGAAGTTCGCCGCCGCGGTGATGCCGATTGCCGAACCATGCACGAGGATGACTGCATCTCCGGTCTTCGGGCCCTCATCCAGATAATGGATGCGCTCGCCCGGCCGGGTGCTTGCCCAATGCGACTTGAAACCAAAGTACTCCTCGACAATGCCCGAGGTGATTTCAGCGTTTTCTTGCGACATATTGCGTCCTTATTTCCAAACGGCAAAGGCAATACCCGTGACCAGCGAGTGGATCGGCATGTAATCGATCACGCGGGCCTTGCGGTTCATGGCGGCCGCCACGGAGATCCAGGCACGGATCTCACCCGTGCCGGACTTCAGGCTGTCGCACGGGAACGTGAACAGGTGTTCCAGTGCCTCGACATTGTTGGTCTCGATCTGCTCGAGTACCCAGCGGTCGAGCGTAATATCGATGTCGCCCCGTTTCATGCTGGAAACAGGCGGATAATGACTGAGCCCACCTGAAGCGCAGATGGCAATTCTTTCCGGTCGGTCTGCCAGCGCCCTGAAAATCGCCCGGCCAAAATCCGCACAGCGCTTGCCATCGGGCAGCGGTTCGAAGTACTCGTTCATGAACACGCACACCACGGGAATTTCCCCGCTCGGATCGAGTTCAGGCGCGATGCGCGCAGCCATGTGCGACAACCCGTATCCCGGCCGGCCAACCGGTTCGAAACGCGCTGCGTTCGAGACGTCGAAACCCTGCTGGATCAGGCTCTTCAGCAAATAGCGGGACATTTCCACGTGATTCTTTACGTAGACCTTCGTGCGCTCGGCAGTCGGCTTGTCCCACTCGTATCCGGTTCTGCCCCACATGGGTTCTTCGCCCGTATAAATCGCAAAAGTGGGCATGTTCGATGAATTGAACACGTCGTTCTGGTCGTCGCCCACGATCACGATGACATCGGGCTTGTAGGCAGCAACTTCAGCCCTGAGCGCATCGAAACCCTTGTGGATGCGCGCATACAGACTTTTGCAGAGATCCAGGTTCTCGAACTCTTCCTTTACCGCGGGATAGCGCTCCAGCACACCGGGCGAAAGATTCTGCGCCATCTGGCGCCATACTTCCGGAGGGCGGAACATGCCCGCGGCATGCGAGCATGCCAAACCAAGCTCAATCATGTTTGTTCACTCATTACTTAGAGAAACGCTCGACGATATCCGTCAAGAACTGTTGTGCGATGTTGATCTTTTCCGGCCCCAGATCCTTCAGGGTCTGGGCCGAGAACTCGCGCGCCCGCGCGCGCAGCTGCTCGCGTTTCGCGTTACCGGCTTCGGTAATCGAATACATGCCGTGGGCGTCGCACTGTACCAGACCCGCCTTCAGCATGCGCTGGATGACGTCCTGCGTGTTCACCTCATCCGTAAAGATCCGCGCTGCCAGCTGCTGCATCGTGCCCGGTTCGGCCTGCAGCACGGCGAGCATGCGAGCTTCCAGTGCCGTGAGCCCGACACTCTTGCGGTGTACGTCGAAGCTGCGCGACAGGCTTTCCTGGGCGGCGCGCAGCAACCGCATGACCTGGTAGGCGCCCACGTCGCAATCGCCCTCGTCGGGGGACGTAGCCGGTACCGCCGACGGGGCCTGCAGCTGCACGTACTCCTGCAACGCACCGTAACGGCCCTGGGCAAACAGCAGCGGCTTGCCATCGCGCACTGAAAAACTGCGCACCCGGCCTACGATGATGATGTGGTCTCCACCGTCGTGCGTGGTTTCCAGGTCGCAGGACAGGTGCGCCAGCACATCGGCCAGCACCGGAACGCCCGCATCATCCGCCTGCCAGGGTACCGTCGCGAATGGGTCGCCATCGAACGTGGCAAAACGGTTCGCCAGTTCAATCTGTCCTTCCGCCAGAATGTTGATCACGAAATGGGGGGCGGTGGAGAAGACTTCTGCGCGTCGTGAAGCCTTGCGTACCGACCAGAGCACCAGGGGCGGGTCAAGCGATACGGAGGAGAACGAATTGGCCGCCATGCCCTCGTGACGGTCGCCGTTCTGGACCGTGACTACGGTGACTCCCGTGGCGAACTGCCCAAGGCAGCGACGCAGGGCTTTGACATCGAAGGATGCTGCATGGGCGGCCTGGTTCGGCGTATCTGGATTCTGCGCCCGGAACTCGACGGTGGCCGCCTCCGGAACATTCGCTACTGTGGTCATGCGATGAGATTCTCCCGGTTCACGCTGCGAGGCCGTATGCTGCGGCACCGTACCCGGCACCCCGACAGCGCAACCGCTTTCCAGGCGGCGTGCTATGTTGGCCGGCTTGCGCCGCCCGTTGATATGCGCCACGTACACCGGCCCACACCGGCTGGCTGACGCATTTGCACGCTCTCCTGCGAGCTATTAGTTAACGGTTATTTAATATATTAATTATGTGTTGGACCGACGTCAACGCGAATTGTGTCCGCAGACAGGTGTGTTTCCGCCGGGCAGACCGGGCGCGCAACACTCACCGCAACACGCCACACACCAGGATCGTCCGCCGCAGAGTATCCTGAAATCATCCATAATTCGTGGCTTTGTTGTCACTTCAACACAGGTGCATGAGTGAGCACGAGCGAGGGCGTTACCATGCGGCAGTTCCTGTTCGTCGGGCTGGCGGGGTTCGCAGCCATGACGAGCATGCGTATCTGCGACGCACTTCTGCCCAGTCTTGCCGACAGTTTCGGCGTATCAACCGGGGCAGCGGCAACCGTGATCTCGGGGTTTGCCATTGCTTACGGGGTCTTGCAGCTGGTGTTCGGGCCGCTCGGCGATCGTTACGGCAAGGAGCGTGTCATCGGGCTGGCGGTGCTAGCGTCGATGTTGCTGAATCTGGCGATCGTGTTTGCACCGACGCTCGGCGCGCTGATTGCACTGCGCGTCGTGGCCGGAGCCGCAGCGGGCGGGGTCATTCCGCTCTCCATGGCGCACATCGGCGACTCGGTGCCCTACGCCCAGCGCCAAAGCGTTCTGGCACGCTTCATCGCCGTGGTGATCCTCGGCATGATTTCCGGTCAGTGGCTGGGCGGCGTCTTCGCCGATCTCGCTCAATGGCGGGCCGCCTTCGTGCTCATGACGATCCTCTTCGCCATTCCGGGCGCCGTGTTTCTGGCAGAGCTGCGACGCAACCCCGGCAAGCATGCCACTCCCACCGGGCCACAACCGCCCCCGCTCAGGCAGATGGGAGAGGTGCTGCGTACGCCCTGGGCGCGCGTAATCCTGGCGGCAGCACTCGTCGAGGGCGCGTTCGTCTTCAGTTCCCTCACCTTCATTCCCACGTATCTGCACTGGGTGTATGCGGTGCCGCTGACCGTTGGCGGCGGAGTGGTGGCAAGCTTTGGCGTTGGCGGCCTCTTATACGCGTACGCCGCGCCACGACTGCTGCGACGCATCGGAGAAACCGGCCTGCCCTGGGCCGGTGGTGCCCTCCTCGCCCTGGGTTTCGCCATGCTGGTATTTTCCGGGCACTGGGGGTGGGCCTTGCCCGCCTGCTTCGTCATGGGGCTGGGCTTCTACATGCTGCACAACACCCTGCAGGCGAATGCCACGCAGATGGCACCCCAGGCGCGCGGCACCGGGGTCGCGCTGTTTGCCTGCTCGCTGTTCCTGGGACAGTCACTGGGTGTCGGATCGGTGTCGGTGGTGGTCGATACCTTCGGTATTGCGTCCGTACTCATCGCCAGTATGATTGTGCTTCCCCTACTGGCGGCGTGGTTCGCCTACCAGCTCCTGCGCCGGCACGCGAATGCGCGGCAGGCACCCATGTAAGTTCAAGTTCACAACCGAGGGTCGAATCTTGCAGCAGCACACTCGCCATGACCAGCGGTGGCAGGCCAGCCAGGTCGATGAAGGGCATTCCGGCCGCGCCCCGCTTCTCCAGCACCCGTTGCTCCAGCGCCTCGACCGGGCAGCGCAACACTGGGTCGTGCGGCACGACGACACATCGATGTACTGGCGCCAGTTCGGCAGTGGCTCGCCCGTCGTCCTGATCCATGGGGGGCATGGCAGCTGGTTGCACTGGGCGCGAAACATCGAAGCACTGGCCACGCAACACACGGTGTGGGTGCCCGATCTGCCCGGCTTCGGTGAGTCTGATTCGCTTTCCGTCGACCCACACGATCCCGAACGGCTGGATCTGACCGTAGGGGCGCTGCTCGGCAGCGTCGATGCCCTGCTGGGCAAGAACGCTGAGTTTGGCCTTGCAGCGTTCTCGTTCGGCGCTGCCCCAGCCTGCCGGCTCGCGGTACGTCACCCGGGCGTTCCCGCCCTTGCCCTGTTTGGCCCGGGCGGCCACGGCATGCGCCACCGTCCGCGTCCTGACCTGATCAACTGGCGCCTGCCCGACCCCGCAGCACGCCGGGCCGCGTTGCAGCACAATCTGCGCGCTTTCATGCTGCACGACCCACAGCAAGTCGACGACCTTTCCACCGAAATCCACGAATACTCGTGCGTGCGCACCCGCTTCCGTAGCAAGGAGATCTCGACCTCGCCCTGGCTCGAACCGGTACTCGAGCAGTTCCCGCGCCCTACACTCTTGGTCTGGGGCGAGCACGACCTTACCGTCGACCCTGCGGTCGCTGCCGAACGCCTTACCGCCAACGCACCGCACCGAGAATCGGCTATCATTACGGGCGCAGGCCATTGGGTGCAGTTCGAAGCGGCCGACAGCGTCAATGCGCTGCTCGTGCCCTGGTTCAAGCAGCATCTATGCCAGCAGCCGCAAGCTGTTGCCTGAGGTGTGTTGCAAAACAGCACATCCCGAACATGTGCTTGCAAAACTGAAAACTGCGTGTTATAGTTACGTTCTTTCAGCGCCCGTAGCTCAGTTGGATAGAGTACTTGGCTACGAACCAAGGGGTCGTGGGTTCGAATCCTGCCGGGCGCGCCAGAATTCTCAAGGGCTTACGTGGAAAACCGCGTAAGCCCTTTTTCATTTCTGGCCGATTGACGCCTTCTGAACCGCATTGAACTGTTACGGTTCTTCAGCGCCGTACCACCCACGACAGCCTGGCGCCGCGCGATTCCGCCCTGCTCCGCCCGGGCTCTCGAAGCGCCACGTTCATTCCCGAACCCCGCCGGACGTCGCCCTTTTCCACACTCGCCCGCACCGCCCTTCGTGCATGCGTCATTTGTAGGCACGGCTGCCTTTGCGCAGCGGGCCCGCTGCACCTGCATCCAGACGAGCAGTTTCTCAAGTAGCGGTTTGGCGCGCTGCTGCCGTACTCGACATCCCGCCTTCCCGTCACGCTCAATAGCGTACAGCTCGCCGATGCATGC